>CEUT01036750.1_pt1 | contig 15535 bp, 11 predicted proteins | sample 531401 | NCBI WGS metagenome assembly CEUT01 (sample SAMEA2622821, study PRJEB7988) | marine metagenome | biome: marine biome (ENVO:00000447); feature: surface water layer (ENVO:00002042); material: "saline water (ENVO:00002010), including plankton (ENVO:xxxxxxxx)" | depth 5 m | reverse complement strand
AATTCATATTTAGATTCTGCAGCTGTTACATTTCTAGGAGTTGCAGAAAATAAAAGACCATCTCCAACTGTAGCAGAAACACCTATGTAATCTTCTCTTTGATCAACACCTTGATACATTAAAGGACTAGCATCTTCAAATGTGATAAACATTCCTGTCTTTGCAAAACTTTTTACTGAGTTTACATGATTCTTAAATACTACCCTATTAAGTGGTAAAAAGGTTCTCCAAGATTCAACAATACTTTCTTGAGTTTCAGGTAAAGAATAATTTATAACATTTGGAGAAGATGTAAAACATAATTCAGCTACAGTAGGATCATAACTTCTTCCTTGTAGTGCACCTAGATTAAATGTTTGATTTACAAAAAATTCAGATACACTTAAAGAATATTCATAGTCATAAAAATTACCTGCTTTTAATATATCAGGATTAATATCAAATAAAGAAACTAAATCTGTATATCTATATTTATCATAATGATATTGTCTTTGTAAATCTCCTCTTGTTCTAAAATCTACTATAACATCACTTTCAACAAAGAAGTCTCTAATACCACATGCAGCTAAATAAAAGTATGAATCTTTAGGAGTTAATAAACCAGGATAACCTAATATTCCATTTTTATTAGTTTCAGCATCATAACGTTTATTATCAAGTCTATAGTAACTACTTGGAAATAAACCTGAGCCTGCAGAAGCACCAACAATATAGTCTTGAAAGTTACTTAAGTTAATTTCTGAAATATCCCAAGGTTGACTGTTAGCCCAGAACTTTGGAAATGGTACAGAAGGATATAAGAAATAATTAAATTCTTCGCCTCTTGCAGTATTGTATAACCAAAACTGAAAGAAAGGCATTATATTCTTTTCAGTAAATCTATTTACATATGTATCACCTCCAAAAAATATTTTAGTTTCTTGTATTTTATTAAGAACTAAAGGAACTGGACAGTTTGGTACAGTTGTGGTTGTTTGTCCTAATGTGTCAAAATCAATTTTTTGTTCACAAGGTGTTGCAATTATTTGTCTAATTGTATCTAGTTGACCATATTGATTTTTAATTCTAAACTTTAACCCAGCATAATAGCTAGCAATATTATTAGTAAAAGGTTTTTCTTTACCTTCATTTGAATATTTTACAGCAGCATGTGTTGCCTCAGCATAATCTAAAGTCATTAAAGACTGATCTATACTATTACTACCTGGCCCTCCTTGAAGAATATATTCAGGACCTTCTTGATCTCCATTAGGTTTAGCTACTCTTAAAACAGGTTTGTTAGGTCTATTAAGATTATTTATTCTATAGCTAACTGATGTACCTGTTGCTGTATTTAAATACTCAGGAAAATCTTGAACTTCTCCAAAAACATAAATGCCATCTTCAATAGAGTATCTATATACACTTAAACCTGAATTTACAAATTCATTATAATCCCCATGGCCTATTTGCTCTAGAGAATACTGTCTATATCTAGCAATAGCTTTTAATAAATCTACAGTAATTTGAATACCTTCCAATGTATGAAAAAGTAATAAACCTAAATCAGAACCAACTAAGTTTGTAATTAATGGAGGCAATACATCCTCGTGAGTATAGTTTCTTTCTACAGTAGGTGTAGTATGATATTTTCCTTTATCAGCAAAATCTTCTTCAATGTCTACTAGTATTTCATCTAATGATTGACCTGTGGGACTATTTGGAAAAAATACAGCTTGGAATGCATTATAATTATCAATTCTTGTTTTAATTTCACTAGGTGAAAGTTGAGCATTATTTACATTCGTTTCATCATCTTCATTAGCTAAATAATTTTGATCTGTTTCTATTGCAGAAATGTTGACACTGCCATTAGTACCTGATTGACCAGCAACAGAATACGGAACTGTAATAAGATTACCTGCTTGTAATGTATTAGTATCATTAGCTTTAGTTATTTCAGGAATATACTGTGGTTCCCAAGTTCCTGCAGGATAGTTAATACGTAAATTACCTGTAGCTCTAAATATAGCATTAACAATACCACCTAGTATTCCTACTGCAACTACAGTATCTGATAGTAATTGAAACTCAGGATGTCCAAGTGGTTCTATAAATCTTTGTTCAGCTTGACCCTTTAAGTATCCATATATCTTCATCTCAGACATCTGTAAATACGGAGTCTTAAAAGATGTATCAGGAGAATGAAAACTTAACATATCAGTAGGAATAGACTGATTTACAAAACCTGGATCAGCATCACCTGAAAATACAGGCTCTTCACCATCTCTACTTAATATGTAAGGATCATTTAAATTAAAGTTAAAATCATTTGGATCAGATGAGTTTTGTGCTGGTCTGATACAATTAAAAGGATAGTTAGCATATAAACCAATTTTACTAGAGTTACCTCCACTAACACCTTGCAATGTATAATCTCTAAAGTTATTTACCATACCTTTAGCTACTACAGATTTATTACCTATTCTAGACCCTCTTAATATTTCATACCCAACAATACCTTCAATATCATAACCATCATTATCTTTAGGAAGAGTAATGTTTTTAAATCTTACACCCATTAATCTAATATGATAAGTTCCATCAGGTTTTTTAACAAAATGATTTGTTTGTGGTGAAAGCCCATTATCAGGAAATTTATGATGTCTTATAGGTAATCCACAAAGATCATAGTCTGGAGATGTTTCATGCGTCCAACAATATTCACTTGAGTTCCATATCTCAGGTTTATCTGCAGGATATCTTTCACTAGATTGCCAATAAGCCATATTACCAGATGCTATAATTTGTCCACCGTCACCATTATCAATAGGCCCTCCTTGAGGAATTACTGTTGCAGTATTAATAGTTTCAAAAAGTTTTGTATCACCATTAAATGAATTAGCATCAGCATAATCAGCATTTTCTAAAATACCATTATAGGCTACAGCAGCCCTACCTGGAATATGGTATGATGCAGATTTATCTCCTGTATCATAAACCCATCTAATAAAAAATGCATAGACTTCATCTCTTAAGTATCCAGCATTTTTATTTCCATCTTTATAGTATGTTTCAGGATACTCCACAGATACCCACTCAGACTTAATTAAGTTTGCTAAAGGTTGATAATTAAAATCAAACCTGCTTTTAGGGCCAATCTTTAATAAATATCTATTAGCCTCTACTAATTGTTCTGAAGTTTCAATTACAGGATTTAATTGAAATATATTCCCAGGACTTGTATTTTCTAAACTTTCAGATATTTGATCTAGTACTATTTTTTTAGTATTTATAGAATAGTATCCTAAAATTTTGTAATCTACAATTCCTTTAATTATATATACAACTGATAGTTCATATTCATCAAAATGATCACTATCTAAATCTTCAATATTTATTTCTAAAGATCCTTTGCCATCTACTTCATTAAATATAGGTTGAACATATGAAAGTGAAAAGTAATTTGTTACTTTTTGATTATTAATACTGTAGGCCAATCCTACAGCATATGATCCATTTAATACTAAACCTTGTTGGCTACCTACACTTAAATCAACACAAGGAGTCTTAACTAAACTTGATAATCTTATTCTGTCACAGTTTAGTTCATTCTTAGGTGTACATATAATACATGCACCTGTAGTACAATCCTCTTTCCATTCTACACCTGGCCATAAAAAATCATTAACTGTACCATTGCTATAATAGTTAACAGTTGTACTTCCGCCAAGTCCACCTAACCATGAATAATCATCAGTAGGCCATAATTTAGGATCACCTATATTAAGATACCTATCAGGATTATTTCCATCTGCCCAATATACTTGCCAACTACAATCTTGTTTTTCTCTGGATGCTCCAGATATTAAATGAAATTTACTAAACTTTAAACAAGCATCTCTTACTATAGGTCTATATCTATCTAAATCTTCTTCAAATAAACCAATTTCTGAAGTTAAAACATTATTACCTGGTCCATCATAGATTGCTGAATATATAACCCATTTACTTTCAAATAAAGAAATACCACCAATTATAACTACTTGATGAGGAACATTAATGTCTCCACCAATAATTCCTTTTAGAGCATTTGATTCTTCATTTGACAATGTACCTAGATCACCCTCTCTTGTATTATTGGATGCATTTCTTGCATAGTTCCACATCCCATCTTGAATAAATGACGGTTCTGTATCTCTTGTTAAACCTTTAACAAAAGATCTAGTCTGATCTAGACTTCTACTTGGTTGTTTTCTTTGCTTTGCCATTATTGTAACCTCGCACTTCTATTTAAATTATAACCACTTAAAGGGCCATGTGATTTAAACATATCATAATATCTACGATACATAGCCTTTCTATTAGCAGACCATATTTGTCTTATCTCTGCAAAGTTTGGTGTATTAACCACACTCTTAGCATTGTTTCTTGCCGCTCTTAATCTTTGTTCAACAAGTTGCATTCTTTGAGAAACATCTTCTCCATTAATATATAAATTTTCAAGAATCCTTGATTTAAATGCATATTCATAATATTCATTTATAAGGTCATGATCAGGAACTAATAAGTTACCTTCATCATCTTCCATTTGACCCTGATAATTTAAATATACTTTACCTGTTTTAAATGTAGTAAATAAAAAACCATGCTTTATCCAACCTTCATGATGTGTATTATAATATAAATTTGGGCAGTCACATTCAATATTCTGACTAGGTTTCATTTTCAAAGGATGAAGCTCATTGTATATAAATGTTTCTCCTGTATTTATAGTTTGAATTAATTCATAAGACTCACCTTTACAGTTCATAAAAACTCTAGGTTTTATGCAAGCATCACCATATGGTTGTTTTGGATCATGTACAAGACACTCTCCTTCATTTCCTTTATCATCACAACAAGGTGTTGCTTCAGATGAATCACATGGATCTGGCACTTGTGCAGGAAAATCACTATATGTTTCAGGAATTGTGCCATCTGTAATTTTTACTTCATGCATATTTGTACCACCAGCCCATCCATCATAACCTAAAGTTTTTGCAGACTTTCTATCCCCGCATATGTAAGCAAAATTAAATGTATAAAAATCATCAGGTAATTTTACCTTACCATGATTTACTTCTAGAATGATTTCTTTTTGCTGATTAATTCTTAATCCTAAATCATAATTTAATTTCTTAGCAAGCTTGATTAGCTGCTGAGGTTCAATCATATTTTCTAGAGCAAATGTATTTAAGTCTATAGTTACATCTTCTAAAAGTTGATCAAAGGTTCTATATTTTAATGTATAATTGTAATCCATTATCTAAGTGTATTTTGTCCATCATCAGGTCCATCTGTAGGAACTTGAATAGTCATGCTTAATTCTTTTACCACATACTGCTCTATTTCTGAAAATAAATAGTCAGGTATGTTCAATGATTGTTCTTGTTTTATAAGACATTTATCTGAATCACAAGTTTCAGTATCATTTTCAAAAATAGCTTCTATCTTAACCGCATCCCATTCTAGATTTGGAAAATAAAGATAACCATCTAAATACCAAAAGTATTGACGCTTATTGTATTTAAATGTAGTTGTTTTAGTCATAGAAACAAAAGTACCAGGATCAGTTCTAAATAACTCTATAGAACCATCAATAGAAGATACTGTCCTAAATATAGGACCTTGTATACCTGTTAAAAGATCTGGTAATCGTTCTTTTGTTCTTTTAAAATAACAACCTGAGTAAACTCCTACACATGCAGCATCTACTTTATCTACTTCAATAAGTTCAACATAAGGCATTACTTTGAAGATATTACTAATCTTCATAAGCCTTAATTGATTATCTTCTCTCTTCATAAGAGATTGACCATACTTAATTATTGAATAATAGATTGTTCTATCTGTTAAAAAGGGATCTTCTTTAACAGCCTTAAGTGTATTTCTTACTCTTGATATTGCTTCACCAACTGTTGTGCTCATAGGTCAAATTCATTATAGTCTTTTAAAGCGTGTTCTTGCTTCTTAAGTCTTATTTCATTAGCTACTTTTTTAGAGTATGCTAATTTTAATTTTTGCTGTGGATCAACTACTATATAGTTATTCCAATTTTCAGGATATGTTTTAGCAACTGCTCTTTTAAATTCTCTACAACCAGTAAATCCCCAAAACTCTCTATTTTTAAACTTATGTTTTAAAGCACCATTTGTAAAAAATATTTTAGCCAACTTCCCATCACTATCCCAATTCTTATTAGAAACCTTAACACCATACTTTCTAGATTTAGCAAAATCAATATTTTTCTTTTTACTAGCTTGACAAGTTCCAATGAATAACCAACCTAATGATTCAGGAAGTTCTACTCCATTTCTTTTATCAATTACTGTTTCATAAACTCTTTTATTAAAAGATTTTATTATTGATCTTAATTCTTTATCCTTTAAGTTTTTATACTTTGGATATTTCTTTCTAAATCTTTCAAAGAACTCTTTATTTAAAACTTCATATGTATCTGTTCTAAACCTTGGAGCCTGTAAGTTGGGTGTTTTAAATGGTTCCATACTACTTAAATAATATACTAAAAATTAATGAGATTAACAAGTATAACAAATATAGTAAAAAAAGAAAACCCCCACTAGTGTGAGGGCTCTCCTGTTGTTAGCCACAGAAACCAACAAACTGCGACAATATTATTATCCCATTACTGAGTATGTTACATCAGTAGAAAGATTTCCACCAATATCTGTAATTGTTAAGTTGTCATTATCATTAAACGTTACAGTATAATCTACACCTGCATAATATGCATTACCTCCTGCGGTAGCATCTCTTACAGTTACCATTACATTAAGTTTGCTTAAACCATGAGCTACTGCTATAGTACCTCCAGCACCTGGAGCAGGTATAGTAGCAGGTCCGTTAAATTTAGCAACATCAGCAGCTATACTTAATTCAGTTGCAGAAGATAGCATAGTTGTTCCACTTCCTTGAACAATACTTTTAACAGCTAAAGCTGGTCCTACACCATCATTTACTAAATCATTACCACTTCCAACAGTAGCTAATGTTACATCAGTTGCTGGAGAAGTATTTGTAATTTCTAAAGTATCCGTTGCAGGATCTATTGTAGTTGTAATACCACCTGCTCCAACAACATTTAAGTTATCAGTAGTAGTATCAGCAGTTACAGCAGTACCCGCATCATCAGTAAATCTTGTCCATACATTTTTAACATTTTTTAATGGAGCAGCTATAGTACCATCACCATCAAGACCCGTAGTTGCATCTATTTCTATCCCTGTAAATGCAATTCTCATTGCTAATGCAGTTACATCTACATCAACATCAATTCCTTCTCCTGAAAGAACTGTAAATGTATCTAATGAAGATGTTGCAATTGCAGAACCTACAGAAGACCAAGTATATGTTCCTGGATCAGTATCTGTAATATCAAATTGAGCATAAGCATTTGCATGAACTACGGTTCCTGGTACAGCAGATGCACCTGTAACATGTCCAAATGTATCAAAAGTAAAGTTAATAGATTGGATAAATGAGTTACCAGTATTATTGCTAGATAAATCAGTTACAGAAGATGTATCTTCATGAGATACAGTTACTGTTCCTGCTACAGCATCTGGTGCTACATCAATTCCAGGTCCAGCTAATACTTTTGCTAGAATTTGATTAGTAATGATAGGAGCAACCCATATTTCAAATGCAGCCATATCAGCAGATACAGTATAAGTTGTTACAGAAGTAACAGGATCTGTTGTAGGCACTACATCAATAAATGCACTACCTGCTACTACACTAGCGGGTGGAGCTACTTTACTACATACATAGTCTACTAATTTTGTGATAGCACTATCTAAATAATCATTTCTAGAGATTACAACATCTCCATCACAAGTTAAATCTACTCCTGTATAAACAATGCATTGCATGTTAAATACTTCTGAGCAGGCTGGTGGACATGTTGCCGATACCGTATAAGTACCAGTACATCCACAATTTGGGGTATTACAAGTTGAACAAGCCATTTTATTTTATTTTTATTTTATATATATATATTACAATTTTTTTAATTTTTTTTTAGGTTTCGTAACAGGTTGCAGTTGCTGCTGTTGAGCTACAAGATACAAAAGCAGTTAAGCCTTCTAATGATGCATAGAAACCTCCTAAATCTGTTTCTTCTCCTGCATCTAAGTCAAAAGGCCATGTATAATCTGATCCACTAAAATCAGTTTCTGCAACAAGGTTGTTGACACCAGCTGCTGGAAGATTATGAATATCTGTTGCAGGATTAATATAATTAGGAACACTTTCTCCACTTCTAATATTTGAAGTAATATATCTTAAAGGAGATGCTCCTCTAAATATCAGACCTAAACCTGCAGGTAACTCTTGATCTTTTAATGTTGCAAAATACAAAACACCTGTAGACAAAACTCCAAGTCTTCCTGCTGCAGATAACATTGTACCTGCACCACCACTAACTGCAATTACTCTACTTAAAACTGCTGGATACGGCATTCTATAAGCACCATCTAAAGTTTCTGTAGCTGCAAGTACAGATGTTGGAATTACTGAATTTCCTTCATTCCATTTTAATGAACCAGCTGTATCTGTTAAAACACTACCTGGTCCACTTGTAGCAGGTGCAACTCTTGCTATTGTTTCATAATCAGCTAGATCCGATAAAGGTTCAGGGGTTGAAGTTGAACTTTGTTTTAAGGGTATAAAAGCCAATCCTCTAAAATGAATTACATTACCAATTCTTCTACATTGAGGCATAGTACCATCACTAGCTGCAGCACCACTTACCCAAGAACTAAAACCTTCTAAATCAATCCAACCTGTATCTTGCATTTTAGCAGTTAAAAGATTGTCTTCGGTTAATTGAAGATCTACAGTATTAGTTTCTCCCACTGTAATAACTTGAGGACTAGATAAAAATGTATATAAGTCACAAAGTACTGACCATATATTAGTAATTGAATTTGCAACTGTAGACGGATCAGCCTCCCATGCAGGATATGCTACACCGTAAGTTATAGCTGAATTAGAAATAGTACTTGAAGTTTCTGTTATACAAGGCTCTTGTGTACCAATAGCATTTGTTAAATCAGTTGCACTTCCTGTAACTGCATAAAATCCACACCATACATTATTAATAAATTCTTCAAGTAGTACATCTATATTTTGAGTTGTACCACTTAATAAACTTCCTATTTGACAATTAATTGTAAATGAAGGAACTGTAAATGTAGGAACAGGCGCTTCTTCTAAAGCTGTAATTCTAATCAATATGTCAGTAATTTGACTATTAATTAAACTTATGTCCGTAATAATACTACAAATTCTTTCTCCAATTAACTGAACATAATCTACTAGTTCCATAGTAGTTTGAGTACCTGTTACAAAACAATCTGCAACAGAAACAACACAACTTGGACAATCTATAGTATCTATTTTAGTAGCTGGAATACCTTCAAGTTCACAAATCTTAGTAATTAAGAATTGAATTAAAGCTTGAAAGTCTTCTGGTCCACATGCCTGTAAATTAAAACATGTAAGATCATAATTAGAAACTTTAAGTGTATCTAAGATAGTACAAAGCTCTGTAGCCATTGCTGCCACAACATCTGATATAGTATCTCCAGTGCATAAATTAAGGCAAGAAATATCGGGTCCCTGCCAAACTACACAGTTTGAAGAGATAGGACTACACGGACTATTATCTAAATTTAAAGGTTTCATACTTTCTATTATTTATAATATACAAATTTTTATTAAGAATTGCAAGAGCTAGAACCATCAGTTGTATTACAACAATCGTTTATTATATCACATATATAATCAGGATCTGTTAAAGCCTGCAATTCAATTAATTCTTTTTTAATTAACCATTTTTCATCTTCTTCAGGACAGCAATTAGATATACCATATCTTAATTCAAGTGCTTGTTTATAAGCTATCTCTGCAAACTTACAAGTAATCTTGTCATATTTTTCAGCAGAGCATATTGGAGTATTGTATCCTGGTTTTACTTTTCTATCATTAGGAAAGTATTGTGTACAAAATGCACTTTTAGGTAAACCCTTTTCTTCAAATACTGTACAATCTCCATAATAGTTAAATACACCTTTTTGTTTAGGATCTATCCATCTTTGAACACAGTATCTTAAAGAAGTTTCTCCAGATCTTATTACATCAGTAACTTGAGTATCTCCATTTACATCTATATAAGAAAATGCTTGGTCTGTTACATCTGAGTTAAATACTGTAGAACATCTTGGTGTTACAGTTCCGCAAGTAATACAATCAACAAAAGAAGCTGTTACAGTAACATTTTGAGAAGCTGCAGGTTCAGCATCTTCTGTATATAAAGATACTGTATAACAACCATCACAACCTTCTATTGTAACAGTTTGTCCAACATATGCAGATAAGTCACTTCCTGTAATTATAGTAGGAAATGTACTTAATTCATCACAATCATCTAATTGATAATATGTTGTAAGACATGATGTACAATCTGTATAAGGTATTATATTATTTATAACAGTTGTGCTTGGTGGTTGATAGTCAATTTGTTCAACTGTCCAGCAATCACAATCATCTTTTATAACTTTTCCTACATATGCAGATAAATCTTGTGTAGTATAAACTACTTCATTTATCTTTTCACAATTTGTAAGCTTATATGCTATTGTGCCAATACATTCTGAACAACTTCTATAATCTTGAATAACAGTTACATCTACTGCACAATCACATTGATCCTCACATAAAGTAGTAGCAATTGATACAATAGGTTCTCCATCTGGACCTACACCTTTTATCCATATAGTATCATCAGCAGTTGGACATCCTACTATCCCACTAGCAATAGATCCCAACTCTGTACCACTTCCTATAGTAGCTGTAATAGCCCATCCTCCTGGAAATGCTGTAGCCCATATATAATAAGTTAAATCTCCAAATGTAAAGCTATATACTTTTTGCCCATTATATATTGAAACAGCTTTAGCTTCATAAACATCGCCATTTATTTCAATAAGAATGCATTGACATGTAGCTTCCTCTACTGTCCAACATCCATCATAATTACTTAATACAACTATTTCACCTGAGCTTACATATTGTGATAAACTTTGAGTAGTTGATGTAATCATAGGAGTTTGTGATGGATATTCATCTGGATCACAATTAATCAGTACAAAACACTTATCTGTACACTCTCCATCTACACAAGGTGTGCCTGTAGTTAATGTATAAGATTGTCCAGGTAACTCTTTTATTATTGGAGGCGATTGAGCACAAAACTTAGCTGGTGGATAAGTAACTTGACCATTACCATCACAATCAATATAGTTTATACTTCCTGCAATACCTGTTACTTCATAACAAATACATGGACAAGGATCTGTAGCTATACCTGTAACTACTAATGTAGTATCAGGATTTGCACAAAACACTTCATTTATTTCTACTAAAAATGTGCCTGTATATCCATCTAATGTTACATATTGACCAACATATGCAGAAAAATCTAATGTTGTTTCTATAATTGTACCATCACAATCTGTAAGTACATAACATATACTGTCACATGGTTCACATAATACATCTGGATCAGGTGGTGGAGCACCAGGATCATTTTGACAAAAATCTTTATCAATAAATGCCATTTGAGAAACAAATGGTGGATAATCTAAAAGCTGCCATTCAGCTAATGTAATTTCAGAAGTAGGATCATCAACAGTATTTGCACTAAATCTATAACAATGATTTACTAATAGCTGATTACCTAAACCAGGTGGTAAAGGTGGTTGACCAGGAATTGAATAGTTTGTAAATTTCCAAACTCCTGGATATAAGTTTATACTAAATTGAGGTATAGAAGGATAATTAGGAAATCCTTGACCTTTAAAAAACACTGCAGGTCCGCCACAACATGGTTCAGCTTTTAAGTAATAATTGCTAGAATTACAATCAGGACATGTTGGAGCAGATAAACAATCATTAAAAGTACCTAATGATTCTACAGATAAACCTGCACTATCTACAGTTGGGTATGTAGTAGAAAGTTGTGTTCCTCGAAACTTAACTATATAACATTTAGTTTGTTCAAGTATAAAAGAAAGTTGATTATTAGGTCCATATGTAAATGATGTAGTGGGTAAAGTCCATGAGTATACACCATCTGCTAAAACTCCACCTGTTATGTTTACTATAGCACTCTGACCATTACAACAGTCCTTTATCTCATAATATGGTATTCCTACAGACATGTTACTTTATAAATTTTATACTTTATTTTTCTTTAATTTAGCTTCATAAGCTACGATACAACTGCTACATACTGCTTTACCATCTGATGCTGTTCTTCTTTGACATCCACATGATAATTGTCTTCCACAGTTTGGACATTTTGAGCCTGCTGCCATAATTTGTTGGTTTTATTTATTTAACAATTTCTACAATCTAATTTATTTAAAAGTTTTAATGCATAATTATACAGCGTCATTCCTGCCTGAGCCTCATGACATGTTTCTACTTTTGCTTTTGCTGCTTCTAAATACATTTTAATAAGTCTAAGGTGATTAAGTTTATCTTTTATCTTAGCAGGAGGATCACAATCTGCTACATCTATATCACATAAAATCTTTTGATACAAGCTCATTGCCTGAGTCATCCTTAAATGATTATACTCAACGTAAACCACTTTATTAGGGTCTACAATATATTTTACTACATATATTCCATCTGGTAAATTCACATATGATTGACCACAGTTTTTTGTTTGCAAACCTAAATCACATGCAGTTAGTGTGCAAGATGATTCTGGTTGAAAATGTACTTCTGCAGCACTAGAATACCCTGGAACTGTAATTTGAAGTTTTGGTTCAAAAATAGCAACTTGTGCAGAATAAACACTTGTATCAAAAATTTTTAAAACACAAGCATTTCCTACAGAAGGTATTTCCAAACTTAATACATGATTTGCCATATTAGATAAAATAAAAAAAGGGAGAGGAGAAAACAACTCTCACTCTCCCTTATATGAGTAATTAATTATATTATACTGTTACAACAATTGATGCAGCAGCACATGGAACACCTGCCTCAGCAAGTTGCTCAATACAGTCTGCATTACCAGCAGCAGTTAATACATCTTCGATGTCAGCTTTAAGCGCAGCAATATCAGCTTTACCAGCAACAGTTGATGGTGCAGCAATCTCAAGCAAGTATTGATCATTATCAAATGTACCTGTTGGATTGTTGTATCTTGGAATGCTATGTAAAATCATTAATCTGTCATATAATGCAGTTCTATCTACTTGACCAGCACCAGTACCTAACATATCATTTCCTTGAGTAATCTCACGGATTCTAAGATCAGTTGCAAAAGGAACTTGTCTGTAAGATTCAGATAAGATGAAGTCTCTTGCTAGAGTCTCACCAAGTCCTTGTGGTTTTCTACCTTTACACTCATGCTCAATACATATTCCTGTAAACTCACATGGATCACCATTTAAATCTACTTCAGAAGCAAATAATCTTAATGGCTCAGTTCCATAGAAATCTGAAGGTTGGAAAGTACAATCTCCAAACTTAGTTTCTTCATAAGCACCAACTAGTGTTAAACCTGCACAATCTCCAGCAGCAAATGCTGATGTAAATGTATCCCAAGTAGCAGCAGTAACCGCACCAGCTTGACCAGTGAAAGCTTGAGCTGCAGCAGCACCAGCAGCCATAACAGCAGCAGATGTACCAGGTGGATAATAAAGTGCATCTACTTCACCAGCAGCAACTGAAGCTGCAGCAGCTACAGTAACAACAGGTATAATAAATGGAGCTGAGTTAGAGTTACCATTTGGTCCTCTACCTGTAAGGATAACACTCTCGTGAATTCCTTCTGCCCAAGCAATCATTACAATTGCTGGATCAACAGGTGTAGGAGCAACAGCTCCTGCTGGACAGCATCCTGTATAAGCACTAATTTCTTGATATGCTTGATGATTTAACATTCTTAATGCAGGAGAACCCTTTACATCTACTCTTAAGTGATAAGTTTCATCACATAAAAAAGTTGGGCAGCAGTTAGCATTACCAACAGTAAATGGTGTAGTACCAATGTGTAAGATAGACTGTTGAGCAACATTTGCTTCAGCTACCCACATTTTGGTAACAAACTTAGGATTGATTCCTTTTGATTTAATTGATTCTGTATATCCACCGTGAAAAGGTCCAACTTTGTCATCTGCATAAGGAGCACCTGATGCAATAACAAATTGACACTTTGAATTAGTAGCACCACCAGTAACATCTAGAGGAGCCCATGATTTAGCATCATACAAAGATAATTGCCCTGAAGTTAGTGCACCACTAGCAGCAGAAGCAGGTCCTGGAACAGGTGAAACAGGAGCAACATAGTCAGACATTATAAACGTCTTTCTAAAAGCGTGATTAAAATAAGCCATTTTTTTTTGTTTTAAATTTTATAAATAAATAATATACTATAATATAAGAAAAGTTTTTTAAAAAATCAAATTAAGATTAATTATTTCTTTCAGCGGTTTGAGTACCTCTTGGGTATTGTACTGCAGATTCTATGTCTCCAGCCAATATACTAACAGCTTCATCAATAATTACTTCAATAATATCATCTTTAAATTCAGATAAAACTTCTGTAGTTGTTTCTATATTAGTATAAGGATCTACACAACCAACCATTTGAATTCTTCTTGGTTGTCTATAATAAACTAAATCTGCTTTTGATATTTCAAATTCATCATTAGTATAAACATGTACTTGATTATTAATTAAAGTTGCAAAAGTTTCTGCCCATTCAAAACTAGGCCTTTTTGCTTTATCTCTAAGTAATTGATTTAAGTTACCTTCTTCTGCAAGATATACTGTCATTCTTCTATCTTTGCAGCAATCTTGACATGCAAAAACATCTATTCTTTTCCATTGCAAATAATCCTGTGGAACAGATCCAAAAAAATAATCTTTCTTATTTGTCATTGTTAAACCTTCATCAGATAACAATACTTGAAGATCATCTTTTCTTCTAGTAGATTGCTCATCACCTTCCTTAACAATGTTAAGACCATGCAGCTGTCTTCTGCACCATTCTACCTGTGCCTTATTAAAAGCTTCAATAGCTTGCCAACATTCTATATTATCATAGTCTTGACTATCAAGCTTATTGATCCTTTGTTTTAATTTTATGACTATTGCACTATTTAACATTATTTTTTTTATTGTAGTCTTTTTCTATTTCTCTTTCTTCAAGCTTTTCTATCTTTCTATATAATCTATCTGCTTTTCTCTTTCTACCTTCATCAACAGCTTTCCCATATCTAGTTTTAAGATTTTTAATACGGTCTTTTGGATCTTTTCCAAATACAATGCTGCCACCTTCAAGTTGTGAACCTACTGCTATGCCCATCTTAGCTCTGCGCATTTCACCAAGAACTTCTAAAGGATTTCTTTTTTTATTTTTCATTTCTTTTTCTTTCTTAGTTTACCTAATGTAATTGCAAATCTAGCA
>CEUT01147886.1_pt1 | contig 15540 bp, 8 predicted proteins | sample 531401 | NCBI WGS metagenome assembly CEUT01 (sample SAMEA2622821, study PRJEB7988) | marine metagenome | biome: marine biome (ENVO:00000447); feature: surface water layer (ENVO:00002042); material: "saline water (ENVO:00002010), including plankton (ENVO:xxxxxxxx)" | depth 5 m | reverse complement strand
TTTTAATATTGGTAAATTTCTATTATTATCGGGATGACTATTTGTGAAACTAGATGTTACAAGAAGTCCTGGAAAATCTTTATGATTTTCTGAAATACCTTGAATTCCTGTAGTTGTTATAGATAGTCTTCCTTCTGAACCACTATGTACTCCTTCATATACAGCTGTTATATGTTGCCACTCGCCTGCTCCATTACCAAGAGGAGTACAAGATGCCGTTACTGTGTTTACTCCATCAGACATTGCAAATACAAACTTATAAGTAGGGTTTGGTATCGTTCCATCTCCACTAGCACCAAGTGGTAATACCATACCACCAGGGATTCCTTCTACAAAAATTTCAAATGGAAATTGAGGAGCTGCAGATGCTGTTATTTCAGATGCTGATCCTGTTTGTGATAAATTTATTACTCCTCCTGCTCTTGTTTCTTGTGGGGGTCCTACTGTTGTTTTTGTTGTGCTTTTTCCTATTATATATTGTCTATCAAAGGGTCCTTCAAAAGTAGTTGCTGAAACCTGGTAATCTGGCATTCTTACATGAAAGGTTATTGAAAAATCATCTTCTAAATTAAAATTAAATTTTTCATTATGAGGGGATATTATCATTGATCCCGTTGTATTATTATTATGTTTTGCTACAAAATTCATTACAGTTGCCTCAAATTTTCCAGCACAATAACCTTGAATATTATGTTCTAATATAGAATTATTTGTATTATCTTCAATAAGACTATCTGCGAACCATATATTTTTATATGTTAATAAATTTCTATAATAACTGTCATCATACACAAATTCTTCATTGTACAGACGAGGAACATATCTACTACTTCCTGGACCTGTATAATCAAATAATGCTCTATCCATATTCCAATTATCTGATATAGGATATAAGCCTGTTAGAGATTTATAGATTGAGTGAGTGTCTCCGTTTTCAGCAGTAATACCAATAAAAGGTAAATTTACTAATGGATTACCATGTTTATCTAATTCTAATCTTGTTTTTTTATAAGCATTTCTAGGGTAAATAGATAATAATCTATTTTTAGGATCTGTTAGTCTACTAAGATCTATTGAAACATTAGGATGATTTCCCTCTATTAAAAATTTTGATGAAAAAGGATTTTGTTCTGATATGTTTATTGTTCCTTTATCTTCTTGAAATACATCAGCTTCTGTTACTCCATCTTGATATAAAGCATCTGCTAGTGTAGTAAATTCAATTAGGTTTCCTTTACCATCATCAAAACATGTTGTTAGGTTAGAAAGATCAAGACCATCAAGTGTATTGGTTACTAAATTTCTTGAATAACTAAAAGATCCTGGTTTTATTTGAGAACCATAATATTGTTGAGGAATAGAAATTATAACTGCTTTTTTGTCTAAATTTCTATATTGATTTTGTATATCTACTTCTCCAAAAGTTGTTGCTACATTAAATGGATAATTACCATAATATAAATGTTGGAGTTGTGAATGTTGTATATTACCTGAAGTCCAAGTATCTATATTAGATTGAGTGTAACTTGCTGTATAAATACGGCATCCACTTCCACTATCTGTTCCCATAAAAAAGTTAGATGCATTTGGGTCATCATAATCTCCTCCCCAAGTAAAACTAAATTGTTTATGAGTATTAAAAGGTACTAGTGCTATGTCTGATCCTTTTAACTTTTTGTATACAAACATAGGATATCATTTTTAGTAATCAACTTTTACTCTTATTAAGCTTTCCTTTGTAAAATCTTTTGCTAATGGTTTACTTAATTTTGCTACAGCTAATAAGTCTCCTCCTTCATTATATAACCCTACTGTTGTGATATAAACTGTTGGATTATCCGTCATAGAAGAAAATCTTAAAGTACCTGTATCATCTATATATGATGGGTTTGATGTATAATTAAATTCATTATTTTTTACTCTTGTAAAGTAAAATTGAGATGTTACTTTTTCTTCACTATCAATTATAAATTCACCATCATTAGTTCCTGCGATATTAGCACTATTATCACCAGCTGAAAGAGCATTAAGAAGAACTTGCATGTTATCATTATTAGTATTAGATTGCGTAGTAGGAAATATACCTGATATTTTAGATCCAGGTACTGCTGCTCCTGATATTGCTGCAGGGTTTAAAATTATGATTCCTGCTTCTGGGTAAAATAAACCATAAGAACCATAAGGTGTTTGGCTTAAAGTAGATCCTGATCTTACCCCACTAGCTCCTGATACTATATTAAATTGTCTACCTAACATACTTAAAGTAGCTGATCCCGAATTAGTTTCAAAATCATCTGTTAGTCTTAATGAAACTGCTGAGGATGATAGATATAGGTCTAAGCTTCCTGGTTTTAAATTATGTTTATAATTTCTTCTTTCTATATTAATAATAAAAATATCATCTGGAACATAAGTGTCAAAAGTAAAAAACTGATTTTCATCACCAAAAATTAATTGTCTATATTGCATATAATTAACCATGGTTGGGGAAATTCCAAATGAACCTTGAGCATTTACAAAATCTCTAGATCCTGATCCTTTTAAATGACCATAAGCTATAGACATCTCTTTAGACTGGGATACTGATTGTGACATATTAAATATATCATAATAAAAATTTCCTTTTGAATTAACGTCTGTTTGGTCTGTTTGAGCAGATGATGTGTGAAATTGTTTTAAACAATTTGTATTGTCTGCCCATGTTGATGTTGAGATTTTTTTAGTATCAATTACTATATCATCTCCTGCGTATCTTATTAATGTTGACATTTTTTAATTTATTTTATATTATAAAACTATTCCTGTTTCTCCGCTAGTTCCTTTTACTGCTATTACTTCTTTAGAAATTTCTACTGGAATAGTTGTTCTACCTCCTGAATCTCTACCTTCAAGAGTAATAGTTGTTAATAATTTTGTATTATTTCCAAATAATGAAGTACTATTAATTCCTGTTAATGCAAATGAAGATCCTACTATTGTTTCACTTAATGCTGAATTAGCAAAAGGTCTTCTTGTAGATGTTTGACCTTGTTGTCCTACTCCTACAAATTCTGCTAATAGTCTTCTATCAGCTATTGTAGCTATATATCCACTTGGTTCTTTCATATTTGCAACTCCTCCAAAGTTAAGTGTTGTTGGATTAACATTAACTGTGGCTCCTAAAGAAATTTGTATTTTAGAAATATTAGCTGTTACTATAGGTAATTTTGTTGTTCCTCTTGGTAATGTAACTAATTTATGAATCATTATGTTATTCCCATCAGGAAAAGCTTCTAAAACTGGCATGTTTTCAATTGCTTCTCCTGCGAATTGAGAACCATTAGGATGATCTTCATTAAATAACGAATAATCTATTTCGTCATCCGCTAAAGCGAATTGTGTTATTTTAAAAGATCCGTCATTTCTTGCCAATAATTCACGGCCTCTTTTTGTTAATACAGCATCTACTGTAATGCTACTGTTGTCTAAATATCCCATTTTATTTGTGTTTTGTTATAAATATAAAGTTATTTTTTTTCTTTTAGTATTTGTTCTTTTTCTTTACTCTACCAAATCCATCTCTTTTCTTAAAGAATCCTGGTTTTGGTTTATGTTTTATTAAATTTTTATCTTTTCGATCTGGTCCTGATGTTATTAATTGTGCTTTTTTAAGATAATAATCTAGATTATTTCTTATTTCAGGATTTAAATCTTCTGATATTATAGCGAATCCTTTTTTACCTACTCCACTTGATAAATCTATTTTTTTATTAAGATTTGTTAATATTATATTATTTCTTTCTTCTAAACAAGTTATTACCCAATTATCACAAAAAGGAGAATCTGGATATCCTTCATCATCAGCTGCTTCTATTATAAGTTCTTGGTCTTCTAAAGATCCTGTAAATATATCATAAAGGTTTGTTAACCCACTTGCAGCGTTCGATATTCTTGTTAAGGTAGATGTGTATCTATTTCCTACCCAATAAGCTGTGGTTCCCCACCATGTTTTTTCCCAATAAACTCCTGTCGTCGTTCCATGTTGTCCATCTCTATCTCCACTATCATTTACTTTCGTAGGTAATTGAACATAATTTAAATATTGAGGGGCATATCCTTCAGGAATTGTTATATTAGGAGGCATTCTATTAGAAGCATAATTATTTTTCCATTGAAATGCGTTAGGAGAACATCCTGGTACTCCTACTTTTGATCCATCAAAAGGAAAAGTTCCAAATGTAACTAAAGGTTTAGATACTTTACTAAAAATTCTTGCACCAAAAAAGTTAGATTGTGCACTATTAATAGATTGAGTTGGACTATTTCCTGGAGGTAAAGATCCTTCCACAGCCATTTTAAAAGTATGATCACAATTTAAAGCATCGTTTATTGTTAATGCATATAATTTATCCGTAGGGTTATCTCTTAGTCTTTCTATAAATCTTCTAAAACTTTGTGGTTTTATATTTTGTGATTGTGAAAGTACGGGATTCATGTATCTTATTGTTTTACGACCCCCTTCTTTAAACCACCATTGTATAGCGGGATTATCCTTATTTATTACAAGGGAACCAGAAAGTTGTCCTCCCCTATGTGCTGTTGTGTAACTTCCTGTAATATTATCCATATTTGTCCCTAAGCCCTGTTCACTTGATTCGAATCTATTTACCCATTCAAACTGTGTTCTAGTAAATCTAAGTAGAGGATTATGTGTATGTTCTACTGGTGGTGCTCCTCCTAATTGAAATTTTTCTGACCCACTTATTAAATTTTGAGATCCTGTAATAGCAAAACCATAATATGTCCCCCATTTATTGGCAAAACTTCTAGGTGGAGTTCCTGGATATCCTATTTGGTATCTATTAGAAGCAGATTCTGCTAGGTATACTGCTGTAGTTAAATTACAATAATCGTGTCTGGCTCTAAATATAGAATGATAACTTCTTACCCACTGTCCATTTTCGTCTTGATAATCCCCAAAGGAAGTGTTATAAGGAGCTGTGTATCTAGCTATCCAAGCAAATAATCCTCTATTATAATGAACTCCATAACTCTTTTTTAAATTATTTGGTTGATCCTCATCTAATAATCTAAATTTAAATTTACTAGACCATGGTAGATTTGTTTGAACTAATTTTTCAAAAGTAGGATCATCATCTGTTTCATTTTCTATGATAAAGAAAGAATCATCATCTGTGTTAAAGGTTACTGCTTTATTTATTATTAAATATGAAAAATCAGGTCCTGGTCCTGGATATAATTGATCTTCTTTAAACCCTAAAACTTTTGTTCCTACAAATATTGTGTTTGTAGTATTTTGTATTGTAGGCATTACTGAGTAAGTATCATCCCCTTCATATGGAAAAGTAGGAACTAAATCATATTCTTTTTCTTCATCTAGTTTTACTATACCTGAATATGTAATGTTAGTATTAGGGTTGAAAGTAGGATGTGATCCTGTGTGAGTTTTAGGACCCATTCCTTTAGTATTAGCACCATCAGAAAATGCATGTCCTGCGGATCCTTGTACCCCTATTGTAGGGTCTCCAAAACCAGCACTTAAATCATCAACATTTAAATATTTATAACGATTCATCCACCAACCATAAGAATCAAACGTTACTCCAGTAGCATAACGTGTTTCAGGTAATCTCCACCTCATTCTTGTTTCTAAATTTGCATTTTGATATGATCCAATTTGTACTATATGATCTCCTCCTGTAGTAAATTCATTATAATATAAAGATGTTAAGGAAGATCCTTTCCATCTTGGACATGTCCAACCTCTTAAGCTTAATAATGAATCATCAAATTCTACGTTATAATCTTTGTCTCCTAATGCCATAAATTATTTTTTATATACATATATATTATTTTCCATACCCTACAACAGTTGTGTAATATACACTACTTGTTTGTCCACCTATAAAATTACCGTATAAAGGATCTGCCCCTAAATCAAATGTTATATAAGTAGAGTCAAAATCATATTTACTTTTAGATACATTTAAACTTGCACTGTCACTTCCACTAAAAAGTATTTTTACATTATCAAATTCTGGGTCACTAATATTTATTTCTGCTTCATGTACTTCATAACTTTGTGTTGGAAGATTATATGATTTAGGTATAGTTCCGGAATGAGGACCTATTGTTTCAAATGAAGGTGATTGTCTTGCAAATTTAGTTCTTTCTAAATAATGTGGTTCAATTAAAAGACCTGTTTTTAGATTAGATTTTGCTGGTACGAACTGTTCTATTACCTTAAATAAGGTATGATCCATATATTGAATAGTTTTAATATAATCCCAAATATTTAATCTATTAAGCCCTGATCCACTAACTCCTGATCCACTATTAGTATAACTTCCTGTTGTTTGGGCTAATGTGTTTTTGTTGAAATATTTTTTAAAGTAACTGTCTTTTAGTTTTGTTAAATCCGTATAAGAAGAAGCTGTTTCATGTCTAGGGTCTCCTATAATATCGTCCATTCTTATATCTCCTAAAGTATAAACTATATCTTCATTTAATTCTTGTTGAGGAGAGAAAAATATACCTAAGTCATTATAATCTAAAGGTTGTCTATCTAATGTAGATTCTTCTGATTTTATATCAAAAGATAATATATTTTGATCTACTTTTCCTTCATCTATTCTTACTTTTTCACTTGTCATTGTGATACCAACTGAATCAGGGAAAGGAGTACGATGCATTTCTGTTACTTCTATCCAATCATCGTTATGTATATTACAATTTACAATTATTCCATTATTTGTTACATCAGGGGCAAAACTAGATGTATCTCTTATATCATTACTTCCAAAAGGTAATCTTACTTTAAGACTATGGTATGAAGAAGTATGCTCAAAACCATGGTACATAAAAGGATCATTAGATTGCAATGTTAGTACTTTATTAAGTCTACCCACAACATCTTGTATTGTTGGAGTATTTGATATAAAATTTGCTCTATCTAATTGGTAATCTGTTTTATGTATTATGTTTGATTGTTGTCCTAATAACCCATAGTAAAATTTAATTTCTTGAACAGATCCAGATAATCCTCTATATGTTCTAAAATCAAAATCAGATTTATTATTTTCCCATAATTGGTGTTCAGCATGATCCCACCCCCCTATATACATTGTAGAAGCGGAAACAAAAGTCCCACATATAGATTGTGATTGTTCTGTAAAACTTGCTGTTCCTAAATTTATACTTGTAGAAACCGAATGGGATATGAAAGAAAAGTTAGCACAAGAACCAGTATCTTGTACAAAATCATCTCCGGGAGTTGCAAATGGAGGGTTAACACTAGGTGAAATACCTCCAGCATAATAAGAAGATGTAAAATCTGCTTGTATGTCTAAACTAGCTGAAAGAGGTACTCTATATTGAAAAGTATGTCCTAAGAAATTAGTATTAAAAGCACCAAATTGAAAATAAGATTCTGGATTACTAGTTAAGTGGTCTTGAAAACTTTCACTTAAAATACCCGTGAGTCCATTATCCATACTTTTAAGATGGGCAACATGTATATTCCAAAATTCTCCATTATAAATAGGTATTAAAGATGATGTTACTTTTCTAATTTTAGGAGAAGGTATTGGTGCATTTACATCTTTTAATCTTAATTCTAAATATCCATAATCCGTAGAATCTCCAGAAGATGATATATCTGATCCTGTATGAGGGTGTAATAATAACATATAATCTCCATGGGCTACATCTTTTAATTTTGTTGATCCTGATTTTAAAGCAAGAATATAAGATGGGTTTGTATTTTTATTTATGCCACTAAATTCATTGAATTTTTCTTCTCTATTTGTCCATCTATAAGGTCTTATTCTAAAAGTTAATAATTCATCTCTTTCTTTTATATGTGTATTTAATTGATTTGAAATAGTAAAATCAGGTTGATCATCACTTTTATAATCATTATACACAGGGAATTTTGCAAAATAACCCCCCGTATTATGGTTTTGATATGAATTTAAATTTAAACCTTCAGCAGCAATCCAACCAGCATCTCCTGTTTTTGCTAATCCAGATTTTATATAATTAAATGTTGAAAAATTAAAGTCAGTATCAACATCTTTAAATGCAGATAGTTGAGTTCCATGTTGGCCCATATGAAGCTGTCCAAAAGTTAGAGGTGTTTTAGGAGTAAATTTAATAGGTCCTCCATATTCTTTAACATTTAATATTGTTTCAGGAACTCCATAACAAGATAATAATGCTTTAATTCCTCTTTCTGTTCCTTTATGTTTTAAAAGATAAGGTAAATTGTGATAGAGTCTTTTCCAAACTTCTTTTGTTATATCTCCTTTAGTCATTGTAACTCCTCCATTAAAACAATGGTTTGCTGATGAAGTAACCATACTTTGACTAGTAGGAGCAATTAATTGACCATAAGAAGTACTTCCACTTATACCTCCATTATTTCCTACTAAATAACTAAATAAATCTTCATTTTCAAATTGATCAAAAGCTTCTAAACCTAAACTACTTAAAGCTGTAAATACTAAGTCTTTTGATATTCCCCTATCTAGTGATGTGTGTGCTTCTTTTATTTTCGTTAAATGATCTATATAAACCCATATTTGATCAAAATAATGACCAATCATATTAATAAAAATCTGATATTGATCATTAGCAGGATCCATTATTATATGCTCAGGAATAGTATAAGTTAAATTATGTTGGTTTTGTCTATCATATTGAGAAGCAGATAGTAATTGTCCTCCATAAAATTCTGACTGATCATCTTCACTTCCTAACCAAATTTTAGCTATAGAAGAGGTTGTAGGTTCTAAAGTGTAAGGTTTAAGATGATCATTACAAAGAGTTGCATTTACTTGAAAAAATGCAGGGGGTGGATTTATTGATCCTGTTACCTGCATTATACCAATACCTACAGCTGATACTTTTGGCCAAGCATAAGTTCCTGATTCAAAATATAAGAAATTTTCATAATGATCAAATCCTCCTACAACATTATCTATTTTTTGTTGTATAGTAGATTTATTTCCAGAAACTGCAGCTGAAGCAGATAAAGAAGAAGTTATTGTATCTATCTCATTTATTTGTCCCCTATATAATTCTAATAATTCTAATTTATATTTAAAGTTTTTTAAACGCTCAGTTGCACTACCAAAATGGGTAAAGTTTTCAAAATGATAACCAGAATCTGTATTTACTGTATTTTCATATTCTATTGTTGCTTCTATATTTCCACTTAAAGCTGCTAGTAAGGGGTGTAGACTTGAAGAAGGAACTCCTTCTAAAAAATCATCATATACTTTCCACGTTGAAGGAACTGAATTATTTAAACGAGTATCTATTCTAAAATTAGGACCTTTAATTGGTATTGTAAAATCAGGTCTGGCAGGAGCTCCTAAATTAATAGTAAATTCGACAGGATTAATTATTTCTTCTGCTATTCTACATTTATCACCTTCGTTTATACCATCTGTTAAAGGTTCAAATAATTTTATTAATAGAAAAAATTGTTTTGAATTACTTTTATCTAATGCTGCATTTATTGCTATAAAACTTCTGTTATCCCCAAACGATAAAAGAAAATCTCTATAGATAACCGAAGTTAACATTTCATCTGAAAAGATATTGAATTGATCTTCTAAAACTTTTCCTGTGGCTGATTTTGTAGATAATTTAATTTCTGTTCTACTTGGAGATATTTCAGCTATTTCAAAAGATAAATTTAAGGTATCAAAGAATTTTTTTCTTTGAAAATTAAGTATTACACTATAAGTACCTGAATTAAAACCTAATTCTGTTAACGTTTTTGTAGGGTCAACAAATAGAGTATTAGTTAATTTATCAGTATTGCTTTCTAAACCTTCAGGAAATTCATAATCTGTATAGTCTTCTATAGTATGAAGGAGTTTATCGTTTTGATCATATATGTGAAATTCCACATAATCATTACTTTTACCAAACTTTCTTTGAATGGTTCTTGCTGATACTCCTTCTGTATCTCTAGGATTTATCCTATCTAAGTGTTGGATTGTAACTTTTTCTGCCATTATTGAATATTATCTACTACTTGTCCTTGGAACATTCTTTTTTCTCCCTTAGGTACCCATTCAAACTTACTTACATCCCAAATATATTTAGATAACATATTTGTTACTGGACTAGAGTTTTGTAATTTAAACTGAAATTCTACTTTTGGAGCCCAATACCAATCTCCCCCAGGTGAATCCATTCCTATCTTAGAAAGGTCCGCCATTTCTTTTATATTTCTATTTCTTAAAGTTCCGTTTGGATTTGGTCTAAATCCATCTGGTGTTCCTTCTGGTAATTCTTCTACCCAGAAAGGTACACCTGCTTGTGAATTTTCAGTTGTTGATGGTTCTCCTTTAAAAACAACAGCTCCACTTTTATTTAACTCGTCAGGTCTATTAAACCCATCTACAAATCTTCTCATTCTAGATTTATTATCTTCTCCTAAGAACACATTTTTATGCCATTCTGCTAATTCATTTTCTGAAATATTTTCTTGCATTTCTCCATCTACTACCTTTTTAAGCTCAGAAGTATCTATTGTTATGTTTTTAAGATCTCCATCTGGATCTACAGATCGAAGGATTTTACTATATCTAATAATTGCGTTTCTAGTTGCTTTTAGTTGTTCTGTTACTTCATCCAGTCTTGTTTGAGCTTCTGCTCTTTCATCATCATCTGTAACATCACGTACATCTCTTTGGTATCTATATCTTAATTGTTCTTGATAGTCTTCTAGTGCTGCTTTTTGTCTTACTTCTCTATCTAAAACTTCAAGATATTCACTTGTTGATTTATAATTAGTAGGATCAATTTTAAAGTCATCCGGATCTAATTTTACCATTTTCTTTTCTTCTACTTCTTTTCTTGTTTCATCTGGTCCAACATTAACATCTTCTTCTCTAAATTCAGGTCCTGTATCTATTCCTTCAAGTACTAAATCTGTTACTTCTATCCATATTTCTTCATTTGCTCTTGCTGGTGGGTGTCCTTGTGCTCTTTTTAACATATTATAAACTTCTTCTCCTATAATTCTTCTTTTTGCCCCTTTCTGCATATAATATGTGTTTACACCGTTTCTAAGGAATGCTCCATTTTGAAAAATTGAATGTTGTTTTTCTACTCCTGTGTCCATTTCTTGTTGTTGGAGTTTCTTTTCTAATTCAATTAATTCATCTGACATTTCTTCTATTTCTGCATCTCTAGGATCATCAAAATTTTGAATTATTTCTAAGCTATTTTGAATTAAAGAAGCATGAGATCTAGGACCTTTATCAGGTATATCATAAAATACTTCATCAAGTTTATCAAAAACGTCATCAACAGTCATTGGAGTTTGTTGTTTAAATAATTCACTAAAATTTGCAGCTTCATCAGGGGTTGAACTACCTGCTCCTAATCCTTTACTCTTTTTAAGTTTTGCATTTACCATTTTAGAAAAAGCTTTTTTACCATATACTTCTTTTTCAAACTTAATAGGATGAGCTACAGAAACTATTTTATGAACATGACCCACATGATCTTCCATTATATAACCATTAGGGTACTCTCCCACATATTTGTGTCTATGTTTATGTTGTACTCCTTCTTCATCTATGTGTACATGTTCAAATATTTCTACTGTATCATCAGTGTATACTACAAACTTATGAACATGTCCTGCTCCTCCTATTTGTGTGTGTCCTCTAAATTTAATTATTTTTAGAGTGGAGCCTTCTCCTTTTTTTATTAATGCTGGATCTATTCTTCCCATTATCTAACTACTTTAAAATGATAATCGTCATCAATTATTTTTGTTTCATTACTATATGCAATTTTAAACAATATTTTATAATAACGTTCAGGTTGTAATCCTTCCATAAATAAATCAAAATACATACCTTTATTATCTGCACTTAATTTAGTATATTCTGTATCAAAAGGAATTATTATTTCATCTGTATGTGCGTCTCTTATACTGTAGAAAGAAGATGTTGGTAAATAATTTGTGTCTAAAAAGTTTGAACTTGTCGTAAATGTTCTATCTGGGTACCTTTTTCTTGCAGTTATTCTAAAACGTGGTTGTGATTCTCTTTGAAATATTTTTTTATTATTATTTAAAGTCATATACATTTCTTGCCCCGCTAAAGTACCTGATGGATAACCAGCTGTTAAAGGGTGGTAATTAGAATCATCCCATTTAAATGTTAGTTTTGGAGGATATATTGTGTGAGTATCTGATGAAAAGAATTTTAATTCACCAAAACTAGCTGTGAATTGTTCTGTTCTTCCTGATTTTCTGATAATAAATCCATTATTAGGTATTCCTGCAGGGTAAGTATCTTCTCCAATTCCCTCAATATTTAATGTTTTAGATATAGCTCCTATTGCATCTGTTACATTTATTTCTACATCTCTATTATCTTTATCAAATACTTCTGTTGCTCCCCAATAAAGATTATACCAAGCTCCTCCTCCTGATGGGAATCCAGTTCCTTCCGAATTAGAAAAAGTAGTAGGATCACCTCCTGCAAAAAAGGATCCTGTTGATTGAGGACCAAATTCAGCGTCCCACGCGTCTATACCTGGAATAGTAATTGATGATGTTTTTCTAAAAATCCAAGTACATCCATCAGAAGATGTTGGAGTTGAATCAAATCTTCCTGTTCCCTCCTCCCATGATTGAGATAACATAGATGCTGATATGATATAAGTATCTGATACATCTTTATGTTCTGCTGCGAATAATTCTATTGATGCACTATAAGCAGCTGTTGTAGTTGGGAATTTATTTTCAAATACATCTTTTATTTCTGAATCCTTAAATTGAATTAAAATACGAGAAGGATAATAAAGTCCTCCTGAAGGGTGGTATTCATGAGCTAATTCTAGTATTTCATCTTGTCCTGTGTTTAAATTTATTCTATCAGGGTGACTGTATATTGTTGCGTCTTTTTCTGGAAAAATTGAATAATATGCCATATTAGTATGTTGTTACACGTCCTTTAATATCTTGATTAGGGTTTAAAACTTCAAAAATACTTGGATCTAAAGAAGGATAAACTATTCCTTTTATAGTTGCATCTTTTATATCATATTTGTAAGGAGAATATCCTAAATCTGCTCCTGCTACATTTCTTACTTCTACATTTGGTACTGATTGTACTCCTGTTACTGCTCCTATAGTATTAAATATTTCAGATATTATTATTGGTTGATTTATTTGCCATTTATCTATATCAAAATATTCTTTTAACGTTTGTATACAATTATATAATACTTCTTGATTATTAGCATTTTTAAAGGGTATAATTTCAAAATCAACTTCTATATTAATAGTAAATGCATTTTTAATATTGATAGCATCTGTTAACATTCTATGTTGTTCTAGATATGTTTGTAAATTAGTTTTAGTAGCTTCATTTAAAATTGTTAATTGTTTATTTTTATCATATCCTAAAACATATAAATTCAATGCCATAGGATTAGGTATTCTAGTAGGGCTAGACACTAAAGGAGAAATTTGATCATCTTGTGTTATGTAAGCTTTAGCTACTCTACCAAATTGGGCAGGCATAGATAAAGTTCTAATTAAATAATCATCTTTAGTTACTGTTCTATTTTGAGCAGAGAACGCTGCCATAGCATTCATTTTAATATCTTGTATTGTATCTCCACCTCCTCCTCCTGTTGCTGCTTGTGGATTAGTAGCTGTGATAGATTGTTTTACATAATTAGCTAAAGATACATCTATGCCTGGTTTTTGTTGTACATTTAAAATATCTCTTTCTGTAATTGTATTAGAAGATACATTAGATTTTACTCCTCCAGGATTTATTTTATATCTAACTGTTAATGTTGTGTTTGAAGGTACTATACCATAAGTTCCTGTGAATAAAAAATTGGCTGGATCATATGCTAAATCTAATTGTGATCTTCCATCTTTAATTCCTAACCCTATATTATCTGGATTAGGTATTATTTGTTCATCTATAGTTCCTGCTTCTCCTGCTCCAAATTGGATTTCTAAATTTTCATTTGATTTTAATCTTGTAACAAATCTTCTTGGTACTCTTTTCATCTTTAAAAGATAAGGAGTAGATTCATTAAACCCAAATAATTTAGGGTCCTCACTAGCTATATTTTCAACAGCTTCATAGACAGTGTCTTGTGCTAAATAAGGTACTTCTGTATATTCGTTCCCATCCGAATCTATTATAGATTCTATGGATACTACATTTCTATCCATTAAATCTAAAGTTAAATATTTTTTAAATCTTCCTATAGGAAATTGTTCAGTTTTAAATTCCATAGAATGTGCTGTGCAAGATTTTCTTAAAAGATAATATTCGGGATCACCATTACTATCTATTGAATAAACTGTAGTTTCCCTAGGATCAGCTTCAGTATCTACATTAAAATTTATTTGTTTTTCTATCATAAAAGTAGCTCCTTCTGTTGATTTAAAAGAAGATCCTTCTAATAAAGTAACGGCAAAATTCATATCGGGAATAAAATTATCACTAGGATTTGAAGGTACTAATTGAAAAACATCTAATACTGTAGATGCTACATTTGTTGTTTTAGGCCTATATCCTAAAGAATAGGCCATATTATATAAATTTTCTTTTTCTTGGGCTAATAATAAGAAAGTTTCTTGTAATTGAGTATTTTGATAAAATGATAAAATATCTCCTACATAAGCTGCCATTTCAATAAACATCATACCTGGTGAGGCTTCACTAAAATCTGTATGTGTATTAGGAAAATAGTTTTTAGCGTATTCTATTAACTGGGTTTTAAAATCTGTATAAGTACTATTTAAGTATTTTATATCTCTATCTTGAGCTACGTTTGATGTTTTTGAATATGCCATTTTAATTAAAAGTTAATTGTATTGCGTCTGAATCATTATCTAATAATAGTCTATATGCTATAACTATATTTAATATATGAGATCCTGGATCCTTATTTATTTGTAAATCTACTAATTCTATTTCAGGGATGTATGTATCTATTCCTTCTTGTATTCTTATTCGTAATGTAGTTTCATCCACATCTTGTTCAAAAATTAATCTTCTTATTCCTACCCCAAATTCAAGTTCTTGTACTCTTTCTCCTCTGTCTGTTAATAATAAATTTATTAAATTACTTTTTACTTGTTCTTTAGTAGTAAATGATTGAAAAAATACCCCACTATTATTAAAAGGAAAAATTATTCCTACTGCTGTAGATTCATTTTCAGGTAAATCTACAGGTTTAATTCTGATATTTCTTCTGTAATTTATAGGCATTTACTATCTTCCTTTTTTTTCTTTTATTGCTTTCATTAACCCACTATAGTCTCTTGTCATAGCATTTGCTACTACATCAGGTATACCTGTTGTATCTGTTGGTAAAGGTGCTGCTGATGAAAAAGGTTGTGATAAACTTACAGGAGAATTTCCTGATTCTAAATTTGTATCACCTGCTGCAGTTTCATTTAATAAATCATTTAAAGTAGAATTATTTGTAAATTGTTGTTTTTTAAAAGGTTTTGGTGGTATATTACCT
>CEUT01034955.1_pt1 | contig 15558 bp, 29 predicted proteins | sample 531401 | NCBI WGS metagenome assembly CEUT01 (sample SAMEA2622821, study PRJEB7988) | marine metagenome | biome: marine biome (ENVO:00000447); feature: surface water layer (ENVO:00002042); material: "saline water (ENVO:00002010), including plankton (ENVO:xxxxxxxx)" | depth 5 m | reverse complement strand
GGTAACGATGTATTACATACAGATATGTTTAAAAGTACAACTAAAGGAACTCCACAAGACACAGCAGGAATGTGGTATGATATGTTTAATACAGCATTTACTGCATACATAGATATGATTGATATACTATTAACAAAAGCAGATGTCATGTATGTACACTGTATGAGTAACCATGACTATCATGCTGGGTGGTATTTTAGTAAAGCATTAGAAGCATATTATTCTAATCATGCTAATATAAAATTTAACACATCGCCTGCACATAGAAAGTATGTACAATACGGCCTCAATCTTTTAGGCTTTAGTCATGGCGATGCAGCAAAAGATAACGTGTTAATTGATTTAATGAAAAGAGAATGTAAAAGTGCATGGTCTAAATCTAAATATGGATATTGGTATTTAGGACACTTACATCATCACATTAGAAAGGACAATGGAAAGGTGATAGGCAAGGATCACGCTGATGTAATGATGATTAAAGGAAGTGAAAAAGAATTAGAAGACAAAGTACATGTACAATATCTTCGTTCTATATCAGGAACAGATAGCTATCACCATAAATATGGATATGATAGTCCTAAAGCAATGGAGGCATTTCTACATCACCCAATTAAAGGACAAATAGCTAGATATACAGAACCAGTATGAAAAATGTATTTATTGTAATTGTATGCTGTGCTTTAATGTACCCATATATACACATGGCATATGCATTTATAAAATATTACAGATCAAAGAACAACAAGTAGTTCAATACTATCACGATGTATTTGCTCTAGTTGTTTCTTGTGTAATCTTTTATTGCAAAGGTCTATAAAACACAATACAAAAATAAATAGTAAGATTAAAAGTGCTTTTGCAGTATTACTCATAAAAAAAAGGTAGGTTTAACCCTACCTTATACACAAGTAATTAATAACTCATTTACATTATAAATATATAACTCATTCAACATTATAAATATAGCAAATTATATTTAGTCTATCAAAGATTTGACAATAATTAATCGGCAATATTCTACATAATATTTACCTTTTATACTGTCTGTAATTTCATCTCGCATTATAGTTTGCATATGGTGTCTAACTTTTTTTATATGATTATTGTTAGATGTTGCATTTTTAATTTCACTTGCTAAACTATTAAATACATTAGCCTTAGCCTCTTTGTAAATAGCATCTTTTTCTTCTTGCGTGAACTTAATTATACCTTTTTTAACAAGAGTTTCAGCCCAATAGTGTTTTATTTCACTATCATCAAAGTCTAATGTTTCATTAACTTTCTTTTTTAATGCCTGATATTCTTCTACAGTAAGTTTTGCAGATTCTTCTCTAAGTTTATGTTTTTTTATTTCATCATTAAACTTTTTACTATCTGCTTCTATCATGTAATACTTACTAATGATTTTGTTTCTATATATTTTATACTCACGTAATACTTCACCAAGTATAGCTACATTAAACTTGCCGTAGTAAACTCTAATATCTGTATCTATAAAACCAGCAGTTGCAAGAGAAAATGCAGTTTCTAAATCAGTCATATTAAGATCTGCATGATATTGCAACACATGCTTTGTACACATTTTAAGTATATGCTTATTCGTATCAGTTAGCTTATCTCCAAAGTTGGCACTTGTATATGTGTTAGCTATATATAAAATACAAAAGGATATAGACTTTTGCATTTCTTCTATATCCTTGGTTATCTGTTGACGCAATACATGCCTAAAAGACTTGTCTTTGTTTTCAATAATTTTAACAATTTCGTCTTTGGGTATTTCTAGTTGACTAGCTACCTCTAAACATATCGTCGATATCTTTTGCTGCCCGGTTGTAGAAATCGCTGTTGATGTTTTCATTTCTATTAGTTTTTGATTTTAACCATTGTGGATTAAATGACTTATAATCCCTTAACATTGAAAAATTAATACTGTCAATAATTTCTTCATCAGAATATTCTTGTTGATACTTCAAAACATTATTAATCACCTGCAATACTGTATATTTAGAACCATACTTTCGACCTTCTTTTAATTGCATGTGTCTAAAAAATTCACGAACCTTAGTTTCTAATATGTCACTAAACTCTTCTGGAAATTTGTAATTCCATAAAGTTATGTCTAACAAGGTTTTTACTGTACCATTATTTATCCCTTGTCTTTCATCCATGTCGTGTCTATTCTTTAAAAGCATATCACGCAGATCATCGTTTTCTTTTTCTAGTCTTGTAATTTTTTCAGTTAAATATTCAATTGCTGTTAGTTTTTTGTGGTTGTCATATTTCTTATTCATACATATATATTTCTTATAATATACAAAAAAAGTTTATTATAATGAACTTTTCTAGTTCTTATTATCAAGATAATTTCGCAAATCTGTATACTTTTTCTCTTTGATTTGCAATATCTTAAGTAATAATTCTAAATCATCTTCATCATATTCTGCATTAAATTCTGCAATAATAAAATCAATTACTTCTAAAGATGTTTTTTTAGAAAATGAGTCTTCCTCTTTCTTATAATTTTTTTTCAGATGCACTAATATTCCTACAAGTTGCAGAGCTAAAATCACTGGTATGTCTATTTGAAAAATCTCATCTTCTAATTCTTCATACAATTCATCTTCAAATTCATCTTCCATTATCAGAGTTATTCTTTTCTGTTTTCAAGAAACTGATTCTCTGTTGCATAGATCGTAGCACATTATTAACTTGTTTAAGTGCCATATCTAATCTGTCTACTAATATTTCAGATTGTATTTCTTCTTCTCTAATACTGTTAAGGTCAAGCGTTGCTTTTTCTTCTGCAAAACCAATCTTTTCACCTGAATTAATGTAGTGAATCTTTCTTTTTGAGAACTTCCATTTCCTGTTGAGGTATGCTCTAAGATACGTATCTTTATGCTCACTTGTTATATGTGCAAGATTAACTGCATACAAAGATAATTTATCACTAGCTGCTAATAAATTGTCAATAGAAGAAGTAGTATGCTTTTCAGCATACCACTCTAAAATTTTATTAACATTATTCATTATTTCCTCATCTGTTTTATTCAGCTTAATCATAATTTTTTAAATTTTATATTCATTAATGTATTCTACTTTTTCATCTATAACCGATATGAGAGACTCAATATTTATGTCACTGTCTACATCTAATACTTTCATATCAAAGTCAGTGTATAGTATATCGAATGTGTCCATTACATTTACCATCAACAGAACCCATCCTTTATGATGGTGACCATTGACTGTAAACCCTAATACATAGTCAGAAAACTTTGTCCAATTTCTAGCACCCCAAGACCAAACAATCATCTTTGATTGTAATACCTTAACAAGTTCCTCCATTGAATAAAACTCTCTTATATCTAACTCGTTGTGTATGCTTGTTGCATCTACAATAACTCCACCCTTCTGGACTGCGTATTTATTTTTTAATTTGTAATAGCTTTTACCTTTCATGTTTTTCTTTGTTTTAAATTAAAAAATATATCTGATTTTGTTCCAAGGTATTATACTTCTATGCAACTCTTTAAATCTAGCTATATATACACGCTTTAAATGCCTCTTATAGCGTATATTTTTACCACCATACGTTGATATCTTGTCTTCCTGTATGTTTGGATTCCAAAGCAATTTTTCTGCCTTAGAATCAAATTCTTGATTATGCTTATGCATATCATGATTATGCGTTAAAAATATAACTTCTGCTTGAACATAGTTTTTAATGTCATCATCAATGTATTGATTTACCATTTCAAACAATTCTGTGTACAGTTTTTTAGTATCACCATATACAATGACAGGAGAAAAGTTAAGATGTACATCATAGCCGACTGCATAGAAATCATTAACAGCTTTTATTCTATCAATAATTTTAGAAGTATTAGGTTCTAGTATATCAGAAAACTCTTGTGGCATTAATGAAAACCTAATACGTACTTTACGATTAGCATTGTAATCTAATAGCTTTTTATTAACACACTTAGTAGCAAGAGTAGCCATAGCTGTGTCATGATTTTTAAAGAAATCAAATATCTTTTGCCAATCATAATACTTAGCGTGTAATGCAAAGTCTTCATTACATGATATGTCATATGTCCAATACTTTGAAGAAGTTTGGTTAGACTTTTTACGGCCTAACTTTTTACAATGTATATCTATGGCATCTAGTATTTCATCAACATTAGTTGCAACTGACAATCCCTTTTTTACATTTCTACGCATGTAACAATATGAGCATTTATACAAACACCCATAGCCGAAAGAAGGAGTAATGTAATCACTACTCCTTCCTGAAAATCTCATTCTAAAAGACTTTCTAGTTATTTCTTTAATCATTCTAACATAATTGGTTTAACAATATAAATATCTAATACTCCATGATTTGTTTTAGAAGAAACATGATAACCTCTTTTAATTAAAGCACCCATTATTTCATGTCTATGATTCCATACATCTTGATCCCAACTGTAATGATTACAAGTTGAAATATGAGAATTACCTTCTTTTTCTACAATTTCACCATGTGTATTTACTAATTCTTGCAATTTTTCTTTTACATCCATTTTATTTACACTTTTAATTTACAAATAGGAATATCAACAAATCCATTTTGTACAGATCTATGTGGTTTATACACAATGCCATGTAATATAAGATTGTCTAATATTCCTTGATTTTCTGAATAGTTTTTAATAGCTACTTCATCTTCTTCAAGACCCGGCACCCATACGGTAGCAGTAGCATATGGTTCTCCTGTTTCTATATCAGCTAATGTTATAGAAGTACCACCTTTTCTGTATTCTTCTAAGTACACTTTTAACTGAACTAATGAGCCGTTTTCATCTTCATGATAAATTGTTTCTAAAGTACGTTTCATAATTGTTGTTTTTTATTTAATTCTAAAATATCTATTGCATTAAACCAATCTTCTATTTTTTTATCTATTGTTTCTTCAATGTAATCATGACCAGCCAAATAATTTTGTCTCATAAATTTTGAAGCTTTCATTAAATTCATTGCAATAAACAAATGAATTCCATATTTACTATTTAATGCTAATTGTTCATATACTGTATTTACCATAGTTCTATTTTCAATTATTAGGAAAATCTATTTTTTCAAATTTTAATGCTAATTCTAAAAAGTAATCATATACTTCTGGAATATGCTTTTTGTAATAAGGTTGTTCTGACTTGCACCACTCTTTAAGATCTTTTTTATCACGAAATGTTACAAAAGAAAATGTAACTTCTAAATGATCAATAAAGTCTTTAACTGTCCAACCCTCCCATATATGTTTGTTATTATTCATTGTTATTTTATTTTTCTTTATCATTTGAGTAGTCTATTTGATATTAATATGACAATAGTAGTTAATAATAAAACCCATATAATTTTTTTAATGTGAGTATTCAAAAATTCTTTAATCTTTTTCATTGTTATTGTTTTTTGTAAATAAAAAAAGGGTAGCTGTTACGCTACCCCTGTGTTTCTAAAAATAATCTCTATCATCATAATCATCTGGTGGATCACAACTAAATTCACATTCTAATTGTTCTTCTATTTCACATATAGTACCAGATATATTTAGAAGATCTTCTTGGTCTTGTTCACTAAAAACTTTATAGCAATCTAAGTTTGTGTAATACAAATAACTAGACTTGCCTTTATGAATACAATCACTATAGTAATCAACACTAGTTTCGTAAATAATTTTAGAAATATCTACAAGATTGCATTCTGATAAAGTATTGACAACTTTTGAATTAAGTGGATTGGTAACATAAACAGAAGCAATATAAATACCACCATACTCTCGTTGTGTTTCTAAATCTTCTGCAACGTCTTCATGATGTTCTGTTTCTAAATATAACTTTATACCTTCAAATGTAGTTTCATCGTCATAATTAATTGTACGTTTCATACCCTTTGTTTTTAAGTAAGTTTTTAAAATATTTATGTAGACTATTATGCTGATTTAAATAATCTTTAGGATGAGAGTTTTTCTCAATAGCATATGTAAACACATTGTAGATGTGCCAAGCAGAGTTCTTTACAGTATTGTATTCTGCAGGAGTAATGTTTGGCTTTCTATATTCTTTCTCAAATGCAGACAGTTGATTTCTCTTAATTACATTTTGCCTTTGAAATAGATCACCAATTATGTACGTCAGTTCATCATTGCCAAACATAACCTGCTTCATCAATTCTCTTTCTTTAATAGTATCTTGAAACTGATTACCACTTTGTGCAATAGTGTCATAAATAAACCTTAGTAGCTCTTGTGGATTAACACCTACATGCTTTTTAGAAAAAGTTTGCTCACCTACTACCATGCCATTGCCACAAACAAATACAGTAGCACCTATTGCAAACTTCATAGTCAACTTTTTGTCATAGCTATTTTGAAAAGCAACCATAGTACCCATTTCGTTATCATGGTAATTAAGAGTAAACTTACCTGATAACTGACGCATATCTTTGTTGTGAATATACTGTTTATTAACTACTTCTAAGTTATGCAACCTAGCTGCTTCTGTAATGTTAGATACAATTTCTCTGTGTGATACAGGAGAGTACGTTCTAGTTTTAGCTGGAATAGGAATATTAAATAATTCCTGTTCAATAAAATCTGTTTCTGTCATTGTTTTAAATTCCATTTTAAATAATGTTTTGTTGGTGCATAATAGATACACACTCTTTGTTAGTAATAATAATGCTGTCAAATAAAGTTATTTTACTCTTTTTACATTCAAGAGATAAATTTTTCGTAAGCTTTATATCCTCTTCTGATGCTACTGGATGATTACTTGGATGGTTATGTGCAACAATAAGACCTTTAGCTTTTAGATCTTTGCCTCTGTTGACAATGCCATAAACATCTACAAGACAAGATGAAGGAACGCCTATATGTGTTATTTCTTCACATATAACATCATTGCATCTGTTAATATAAATGCAAACGAATATTTCATTTTTCATTCTGCAATATTTCATAAGATGCTCATAAGTATCATAGCTGTTATTAACCTTTTTAAGTTGATCAATAGCAGTAAATTTAAAGTCTATCAAATTATTAATATACTCTGCATCTTTTTCAGATACAACATTGCATAATGATTCTTTGCTTTGTTTTATAACGTTGTCGATACAGCCATATCTTTTTATAAGTTTATTGTATTTAATTTTGCCAATAACTTTTTTTGCAATATCTTCAAAATTAGTTGATGTCATATTTTAATTGTAAATTAATAAGGGTAGTACATTACGCACTACCCTTTTGTTATTTAATAAGATTACTTTACATGAAAATGTGATTCTACATACATAAACACTTTGTTGTTTTCATAAACAACATCATGTACTTTATGTATTTGTGTTCTACTTCTAAATCTAATACCTAAATATTTAACACCTGAAACATTTTCGTTTTCTAATTGATCTGTTACATCAATTTTTAAACATGGAATAAAATCTGATAAATCAATTTCTCTGTATGCATTTGATAATTCAATTGCATCATGCAATGCAGGAGATATAATATCATGCAATCTTTCAAAAAGATGCTCTTCTTCCATCATTTGTCTGTGTTTTTCACCCATTTTTCCCATTGAATATAATATTTAAATTAGTAAATAAATGTTTTGCAATAACTGAAGTAGCATTAACTGATTTTCTAGTAGAAACAGGAAGGTCTACGCCTACATTTTTAGCAACTTTATACATGATGTTATTAAGATCTACCTTGTCTGTGAGATAGCTTTCTGTTTCAAAACCAAATTCAGAAATCTTTACAAATGGTTGATCTTCAATATCTTCTGCAAATTCAGTTCCTATTGCAGCAAAGATAAAACAGTTTTCATCTGCAGAATATTCAAAATGTTGATTAGCATAATCATATCTAGCATCATTTTTAGCAAATCGTCTAGTCATGCTATCTTCTGTTTTCTGATTTACATCTACAAACTTTTTATCATTTTGTAATGTTTTACCTAAAACATCAGAAGTTCCTAGTGTTTCAACCATGTTTTGTGCTATGCCATAATATAAATTATAAACTAAATTATCTTCAATAAATATTTTGACTAATTTGCAAACTGATGGATAATCTAATTCTAAAATAGAATTTAAATCATAAATTTTACCAAAATCTAAATCTTGTAATTCACTTCTATATGAATATCTTTCAATGAATGATGTACAAATCAAATTTAGTAAACAAGCCCTTACATCTTGTTCTGTTGTTCTGTTTACTAATTCTTCATCAAAACCTTGCAGTAAAGCTTCTAATGTAGCTTTTTTGCTTGACTTAGTATTTTGCCTTTCCTGCTTTTTCTCAATCTGATCTCTTAGTTCATCACGATTAATGTTACCATGTACTTCACAATTTTTGTTTTTACATAGCCACCCAGTTTGTATTTCACCTAGTGGCTTATAAACAATAGTCATTTTACTATCTAAACACTCTTTAGTCTCTGTAAATGCTACATAGTTTTTAATATCACTAGGTCTATCCCATTCGCTTAATTCTATCTTATTAACTTTACCATGTAGATTTGTTAACTCTACCTCTAAGTCATTAAGATATTTACTAAATACTTCTTTTGCTTCTTCAACGTCTTGTATAAAGTAGTCTTTATACATACCTTCACCTATAACCAGTAAACGGTCTTTTAATGATGCAGCCCAAGAATTATCAATGTCTTCTATTCTTAATTTTGTTGTACTCCATCTTATAATATTATCTAAGCCACTTCTAGTAAATTGTTGATCAGGATTTTCAATAAGATAATCAGATATTAACTTTTGAAACACAATAGGTTGCTTTTGGAAGTGTTCAATTTCTTGCATAGACAAACCATTTTCTTTCCTAGCAAACTTTAGTAACACAGGATAATAGTGCAACGCTCTACCTACATTGCGCAGTTCTGTAACTTGCTTTTTGCTAATACCCAATTGTCTTGTTATTTCAAGAAGTGAAACACCTTCACGATTTTGACGCTCAATAACAACTGCTTTGTCAGTCCAATGTGCATCAGAACGTAGCTCATTGTCAGCTAACATTTCTGAACGAGTTAATGGTCTGTTTAGAACTATGACTTGAATCATTAAATTATCATAGTTGATAGGTTTAAAGTCTTTGTTAAGCCATTCTTTATCTAAGTCATGCTCTTTAACAATACTTTCTAAATTTGCAAGAGTAATAGCACGTGTATTACCTGCTTGTACTACACCATCATATACCTTAATAGGATTATCTAACAATGGCTTATCACTATAGTGATTGTTAACAATACTTTTTGCCATCTGCTTAATAACCTTAGAATCATAATTAGACAAATCATAAGGACTGTAATTTTCATCATTGTGCATAGATTCGTGACGAACATTTGGTTCTAATTTAAAGTTAAATTCACCACAGTTTAAAATAAATTCTTCTTTTAATTCGTAAGTAAGTTTAATACGATTTTCTACTTTTTCCATTTTTTAATAATTAATTAGGTAAACAAATATCTCCACTACCATCATCCCATGTATACATAAGAACTACTGGTTTAGGAGTTTTAACAATAATTTTTCTTTCGATCGGTGTGAATAGCAATGCTATTACAATGGCTATAAATATAGCTACACCTATAAATGCTATTTTATTCATAAAATACTAAGTCTATAAATTCTGATATTAAATTTTGTGCTTTTTGCCATTGATCACGTGTTAGGAAAAAATATGTTTCTTCACTATTACCGGGATTGCTGAAACATATTCTAAAGTATTTTTTACCACTTATATCCTTTCGTGTAACAGAAATTTCATAGTCGTCATAATTTTCTGACCTTTCAAATTGTTCTGATAAATTAATTTGTAAAGCTGCGCTTATAACATTTTCTTTATTTGTTGGCATAATATAAATTTTGATAAATAAAAAAAGCCCATTGCTTTCGCAACAGGCTAAAATCACTAAATAAAAACTACTTAAAGGAATGTTTTAAAATGGCATGTCATCTACATCATCAATATTTAATGCTTCTGAAACGGGTGCATTAGATGTTTGAACAGTTTCTACTTTAGGTCGTTCAGTAGTTGTTTCAATTCTCCATGCATTTAAAGATACAAAATATACATCTTTACCATCTTTATTTGTCCATTTTCTTCCACGAACATTGAAAGAAACTTTAACTTGATCTCCCTTATTATAAGCATCAATTAAATCACATTTGTCTTGCACTAATTCAAACTTGACAAATTGTGGATATTGACCATTTGTTTCAATAACAAATTCTCTTTTAGTAAAAGAAGCAGAAACTTGCTCTTGATTTTTAATGTCAATAATACTACCTTCTAAAAATAATGTTGTGTCACTCATTGTAAATAAATTTTTGATTTGTTAAAAATAATTGTTTCAAAATAATTATCGAGATCATCTCTTGTAATCTCTACTGTGTGTATACATTTAGAATCTTCTAAAGCTAATAATCTAGGATCAAAAGATACAAATAATCCTTTAGGTTTGTCTGTAACCCATAATTGATGTTGCATTTGCCAGTAATAATTGCGACGTAGTTTTTTAAAACTTGCATTGTCTTTAATGTCAAAGTTTTTAATGTGATTTTCTGCATTAAACGGGCATTTGATTTCAATTACATAGTCACCTACATAACCATCAGGAGAAGAACCGGTGTACTTACCATATGTAACAAAGTCACCTTCTTGTATATTGTCATATTCAAGTGCTAAATACTGCATAGCTAAATCTTCAAATTGATTACCAAAAGCCATAGCTTCTTCGGCATAAGGACCAAAGTCTCTAATGGTTGGTAATCCTGTTTCTATTTCATCTTTTAGCTCTAATAAGTATCTTACACCTGATGTACTAAAGTCTTTACGATTAGTACATAGCTTATATACAGAAGAAGAAGTGATTCTCCCTAATCTTAGTTTAAACCACTCCTTCGATCTTTGTTGTATAGGATGATGTATCCTAGTGTCCATTAAGTTGATTTTGTGCTATCAATGATAGTCCTTTCGTCTTGTCTGGATGTATTTTAGCAATTTCATTCATTTGCGCATCACTTAGTTTATACTCTGCAACTAATCTATCTATTTGTACGCTTTTTTTAGTTAAATTTTTTATTGTTTGAATAGCATTAAAAGACTTTGCAAAATGATCATCAGTCATTTCATCTCTATTATCAACTTTTGTATTGTCCATAGAATCAATCTCTTTGCTATCATCAATTAAGAATAAACCACCAAGTGCATATTTTCTACAATAAGAATTAGCGCTACCTGCAGCTTGTTCGCTACTCATGCCTTTTTTATTCAAGTCAATAGGTACAAAAGATTGATTTACATGTTTTTCATTTGTTTCTATGCAACACAAAGTTACTTTAGAAATATTAATTAACTTGCCTTCAAGAGTTACAGGATTTTCTGAGCAATTTATAACACATTTGTATTTTAATAACAAAGGTTTTAATGCCACATAAATATCTTCTACGCTACGATACTTAAATTTGCCAAAATTATTATTATGGATTTTTTGAACCTTTAGTTCCTGTTGAATTGCGTGCAGTTTTTGATAAATTGAAAGCACTTCTACTTTTTTTGTTGTAGATTTTCTACTTGTTGTAGGTTTTGTTTCTACGGTACTACTTTTAGATGTCATTTGTAAATAAATTTAATGATTAATAAATATTGTTTTTCTTTTGGGTGTTCTCCCAGTGATAATATTTGTTAGGGATGTCAATAGTAAAGATCATACATGCTTTAGATAATAGTGCAGCTTCTGATTTTTCAACATACATTACATGTTGTGTGCTAGTAAGTACACCACGAAGAACATCTTCTATTAGTTTTACTTTTTGTGTTTCAGTAAGCGTATCTAAATCATACCCTTTATCTGCTAACATTTTTTGTAAGTCTGCCTCTTCGTTTTCTAAATACAATTTAGCATAATCTCGTATTGTTAATCTCCTGCAATGTGGCATCTATTTCAATTAGTTTAATAAAGATTTGATCTAGTTTCCTTATAGTAATATACGGAATTATTTGCTCTTTAATAAACTCTTCTACGAAAGGTTTATGGCATTCTTCGTCATACAACATGACACGAATTTCATCAACATCACCTTTAAGCCACTTGTTTTTATTATCTCTTATAAAGTTGATAAACGATAGTATATACTTAGATGGAGTTTCTATTTTATCTGCAAGATAAGCTATGTATTCATTTAGTATAAAGTTGCAATATTTAGGAACGCTTTCTGTTGGATCATCCTCTGGACTTAATGCTTGATATAAATCATATGCTGTCTTTTGTAAGTCTGCAAACATATCAGAGGTTTTACTATTTGCAGGTTTGTTAAATATAGTATATAAAGATTCTACTTTTTCATAAAAACCTACATTATCATCTAAACTAAATAAATCACGCAGGTCGTCAAGTTTATCATTAACATTGTAATCACTTGTAATTTTCCTGCTTGTATACAATGTATTGTTGATAAGTAGCAATAGCTGTGATTCACCAATACGTTTGTAGTCTTTAAATATACAAGATCTATCCTCACGAACTATCTCCATAATACCTGACAGTTGATACGTTTTTAATACTGTTCTATTTGTATCTATGTAAAAATCATTATGTCGCATCATAGCAGAATTAAGCATAATTAAATAATTCATATTTAGTGATACATTAGTATCGTTATCCGGCAAGTATTTGCCAAATGCCATATCAAAAGCATCTTCTAAAGACATATCTGGATGTTCTGTTTCTATATATTCTACAAACAGATCAACGCAAATGTACTTTTTGAATGTTCCATAAGTTTTTTTGCTAATTTTATTCATAATACATTTTTAATTTTGTTTTTAAAATTGATTTTACTTTTATAAATTACTCCTAATTTTTCTTGTATAACATCATCACGATCAGAATACAATGCTTCAATTAAATCATACTTTTGTTTATTAGTACATGCATCTAACATTTGCATTTGTTTTGGATTAAAACTATTAAAACCTGCATGTCTATTAAGTATTGCATTTAAAATTACAGTAGCGTAAGTGTAATCACCAGTAAACGTAGATGCACGTAAGTTTCTATCTAATAAATCAAATAGATCAACATTACAATAGCCTTTGTGATAATATCCTAAACTACATTCCCATATCTTATTAACTTCTATTAATCGCTCCATAACAATAGATGCTTCTAATCTAATATTAGTAGATTTTGTTTCTACTGCAATAAGAGGAACTCTTTTATCGCTAAAATATTTGATAAATGTTACACAAAAAAAAGCAGGCTGTGAAAAACCTGCTTTGTGTAATTGTACTATTTGAATTAAATTATCTACTTCCATTTTCTAAATCTTTATTTATTTCACCAAATCTTGCTTCATTACAATACTGCATAAATTCTTTATAATTCTTGTACCATTTAGATCTTTTTATAGCACAAGTATTTTTAGACAAAGCACTTGCATATGCCTCCTTGAATTCTTGATGTGTAGTGCTAATTGTAGGATTGTGCATATTTGTTACTTTATCAGCAAATGTATTGTTATAAAAAATTAACAACTCACTTATAAATTCATTACAATGTTCAGCAAATTCTTTATCGCCTAGCGCTGTAAATATTCGCTCATACTGCATGGCCACACCAATAATGTTAGCAACATACTTTTGGCCACCAGCTTTACCCTTTGTTTCTACAAACTCTTTGCTAATAGTTGTATAATACAAGCATGGTTTATATTTACCATCTGCAATATAGCTACGCAATTCCTTTTTATGTCGTGCATTACTAAAGCTACACCACTTCAATATTGTTTTTAGACCATCATCTGTCCTCCTGTGAAAGACACGACAAATGCCTGGTACATGAGATGTCATAACCAACGAATTACTATTGTACTGAACAGTAGGTTCTGTTGTCATAAAATGATCTTCATTAGCTTTTGTCTCCTGATAGACAAACTTGCTTTTAGATATACGATACTTCATAGTTAAAATATTTAATGATTAAATTTCTTTTTCTTCGTCAAATATGAATAGCATATGTTCTCGTCCATTAAATATTGCAAAGAACAAATTGCAATGCAAAAAATACATTTTCATAGCTGATAGCCTACCAAATATACAGCCGTCACGTATTGTTTGAAACTGTGTACGTCTTTCTATATAGTTGCCATCATCAAAGTTGATGCTTATGTACCGTTCTGTTCTAATAATCACACCATGCCTTTCAAATAGCAAGGTGTCACTACCAACAGTAACTTCCATAATAGAAAATGTTTGTGCATATAATACCGAGAAATAAAAAAAGAAGAGCAGCACCATACTACCCCTCTTTAGTCTATAGTTGCTAACCATATTATATTGTATTTATAAACATTATAGCAAAGCTCATAACTATAAATGTTAACAATAAATAAAATAGCTTTACATTTATCTCTGATGCAACATACATGACATACATGACCATCAAAAACAATAACATTGATAATGAAACAGCAACGTTCCATAATGTTATAAGTGTAAATGCAAAAGCTGTTAAAATTACAGCACCAAATACTATAATTTTTTGTTCAAAATTTGTTAAAGTGTTTCTACGACTTCTCATAAGCAATTTCATTTTTAATGTGATTAATTGGATAACGTGTTACATTATCCTTTACTAAAATTTTATCCACAAGTCCTATAAGGTTTTTGTTTTCTTCGCCTAAACCTGAAAGCATTTCATCAATAGTAAATTCTAGATATGTTTCAATCTCTTCATATTCTTGAAAGTATGCACCAGAACATTTAATTTGATATTCACATTGGTTTGGTATAGTAACAATTACATATTTAGAATCAATGCTTTCTAAATCTTCATCATTTAAATTTTCAAGAATATTAACAAGTATATTATCGTGCCTCATTTTTTTAAGATCATGATCACTAAGACCTGTTAAATTACATTGTGATTTTTCTTCATATAATTCACAAATTCTTTCATTAATAAATAAATCAGTTATACCTGAACCACTCTTGTTTAAAATTACTTTCATGTTTATTTTTATTATTAGATTAAAAAGTTTCTAACACCATTCAGAATAATACCACATATCATCTTCGTCATATATATTACATAATTCTAGCCATAGTAAATTATTCATTCCAGTATCAATAGTCATTTGTGCCATCTCACCATTTGATGTAGGCCAGAATGCATCTTTATCTATTTTATGCGGTTCTCTACTATTTTCAATCTTAGCTTTTTCAATAGATTCAATACCATATAACAATATATAAAGAAATTTTTGATCAGATTTACAATTTCTGCGAATCATATCAATTACATTCTTGCAATGATTGTCATCCATTTTAAAAGGAGATAATTTTTTACCCTCTTTTGTTTTCCATTTAATATCCATAGTCTTTATTATATTAAGAAAAGGGTGACCCGAAAGACACCCTATAAATTTAACAATCAAATATATAGTTTATTAATTATTTAGGAGCTGAATGAATCATATCGTCCTGCATAAATGCAAATTGTT
>CEUT01066514.1_pt1 | contig 15569 bp, 10 predicted proteins | sample 531401 | NCBI WGS metagenome assembly CEUT01 (sample SAMEA2622821, study PRJEB7988) | marine metagenome | biome: marine biome (ENVO:00000447); feature: surface water layer (ENVO:00002042); material: "saline water (ENVO:00002010), including plankton (ENVO:xxxxxxxx)" | depth 5 m | reverse complement strand
AGGAGAATATTAATGCCTAGAAGATTTGATTTTGTTTCACCTGGTATTCAATTAACAGAGATTGACCAGTCGGAACTCCCCGTTACAACAACTAACGACCCAGGCCCTCTTATAGTTGGTAGAGCTTTAGCAGGTCCTGCTATGAAACCAATTAGAGTAAGCACACTTGAAGATTTTAATGAAGTTTTTGGAATTGGAATTTCAGGTAAAGGAGGCTCAGATAATGATATTTGGAGATCGGGAAATTCTCTCGGACCAACATATGGAATTTATGCTGCTCAAGCACATTTAGCTTCAAATACAACACCGGTAACTTTTGTTAGATTATTGGGAGAACACAATCAAGAAGCTAGCACTAATGCTGAGTATGCTGGTTGGGCAATTGATAACAATGCTGCACCGTCTACAACAGTTACAGCAAATGCTGCTGCTTATGGATTGTTTGTATTTCCTGAAGCCACAGCAAATGTTGCAACTGGCTCTTTAGCGGCTATATTTTATGTAACAGGTGCTGTGTTAGCCCTTTCTGGTAATAAAGCTGGAACGAATGACACAACTGCGTCTGTAGGGACTATGATTGACTCTCTTGGTGGTTCTGTTGCTAAATTTAAAATATCTTTATTTAACACAGATAATCCTGCTGTTGGTGATGCTGCTGCTGAGGAGTTTACTTTTAATTTTACTCCTGGGACTTCGAATTACATTCGAGATCAATTTAATACAAATCCACAATTAATTAAAGCAAATAAAAACTTTGGTTTAACAAATAAATCTTACTTCCTAGGAGAAACCTATGAAGAATCTGTTAGAAGTGTAGCAGGAACAGATACCACAGCTGGTAAACAGACAGCTATTTTATTAGCTTTGAATTCTGGTTCTTTAGATTATGGTCATCAAAAGAAAAAAGCCACAGCTGCCAAAACTGGTTGGTTTATAAATAGAAAAACAGCAACAAATCAAACACCTGAAAAATTATTTAGACTAGTTGCTATTCATGAAGGTGAGTGGATTCAAAATAATTACAAAATTAATATTAAAGATTTAGTTTTGGGTAATGAGTTAGTTCCAAACTCAAGATTCACAGTTGAAGTTTGTGATAATAAAGGAAACATTGTTGAACAATTTTCAAATCTAACTCTTGATCCTGGATCAGAAAATTATATTTCCAAAGTAATCGGAGACCAATACTTAGCTTGGGATGAAACAAATTTAAAATATAATGTTAGAGGTGAGTATTTAAATAACTCAAGTTATGTTTACGTTGAAGTTGCTACAAAAGTTGCGAAACAAGAACTAAATGATCGTCATGCTTTACCTGTTGGGTGTCATGGCCCTCTTAGACCAAAAGGATTTTCATTAGTTCATGGCTCTGTCGGTGTTAACAGTTACGGAGACGTAATAAATACAGGGACTTTTTCAAACGGAGCAATAACATTGTTTGATGCTTCAACAATAACAAATGGAACTACTATTACTATTACAGATCACGAATCTAGAGCATACAAAATAGACCTTGATAGTAGTGTTGCTCTAGGAAGTTCGTCTGGTAGTTTTGATTCAAATAATTTAGCAAAAATTGGTATCAGTGATCAAACGTATGAATCTTCTGCTTCTATTGCTTCACAAATTGCAACTATTTTACAAGCAGCTCCCAGTAATGGTTCAGGTTTTAGAAACTCAAATGTAGTTTATAATGGTGAAGATGGAACAGGAGCTATTGTTGGAGTTTCAGCATCAGTTGCTGGTAGTAACACTTTTACATTGCAAGAAGCAGGCGATACAGCTGGGTTTGTTGCCTTAGGTTCGGTAACTGCCGGTGAAGACACAGACGACTTTGCTCATGCTTTTGTCGAAGGAAACGCAACAATTCCACTTGCAGGTGGTGATTCAACTGTTTTTGCACATTTACCTGCTAATTTTAGTGGTTCTGTGAGATTTCCATCTTTAAGATTAACAGAATTAAATTCGAATTCAAATGGAAAGAACTATCCTCCAACTACTTTATTTGGTGTTAGACATCATAGAGGAACAGCAACAAGAAGAGATGATTCTTATATTGATCTTGTAAGAAGTCTTCCTTCTGATGCGTCTTTTACTCTTAAGCACCATTATGGTGAAAATGAATCTTTACCAGATGCTTTAGAATTTTCTTATATTTTCTCTCTTGATGATATTAAATCAGGTTCTACAAATCAAAGCACATACTATTATCAATCTGGTGCATATGACAGTTCCGAATCTATTTCTCAACAAAATGGACTTGGTGGAACAAATGGTCTATTTAGTAAAAAAATTAGACAATTTCAAGTGCCATTATTTGGTGGATTTGATGGTCTAGATATAACTGAAGTTGAGCCATTCTCAAATACAAACTTAACAGATAAAACAAGAGTTAATTCATATGCTTATAATTCTATATTTAAAGCATTAGAAACAATTTCAGATCCTGAAGTTGTAACTTACGATTTAATAACCCTTCCAGGTATCACTAATACTGACGTTACAGATGAAGTATTAAACTTGGTTGGAGACAGACAAGATGCTCTTGCTATTATTGATATTCCAAATGGATATCAACCGGGATATGAAAATAGTGGAACACCAGTTGCTGGTACAATTGACGGCTCTATAAATAACTTAGAAGGTCGTGTAATCAACAATTCTTATGCTGCTACCTATTACCCTTGGGTTAGACTTAGAGACCGCGTAGGGGGTCAAAATGACGTTCTATATGTGCCTCCTTCTGTTGCAGCTGTAGGTGCACTTGCAAAATCTCAAGGATTATCAGAACTTTGGTTTGCTCCAGCTGGATTTAATCGAGGTGGAATTAATGAACTTGGCGGACCAAAAGGACCAATCATTACAGGAACTTGGGAACATTTGACAAAAGATGATAGAGATAAGTTATATGCTGCTAATATTAATCCGATTGCTAGATTTCCATCTCTAGACCAAATTGTGATATTTGGACAAAAAACTCTTCAACAAACTCCATCTGCTTTAGATAGAATAAATGTTAGAAGATTAATGATTCACTTAAAATACAGAATTGGTCTTATAGCCAACACTATTTTGTTTGATCAAAATGTTCAATTAACTTGGAATAGATTCAAATATCAAGCCAGTGGAGTTTTAAGTGATATTCAATCTAGATTGGGTATTGTAGAATACAGATTAGAACTTGATGAAAAAACAACGACTGCTGATTTAGTGGATAGAAATATATTATATGCTAAAATATTTATTAAGCCCGCTAGATCTATAGAATTTATTGCTGTTGATTTTGTAATCACCAGATCTGGTGTTGAATTTTAAAACAAAATACTAATTAAATATAAATAAACAGGAGACATACACATGGCATTTTGGAAAGACGGTTCGGCTGAGCCAAAAAGAAAATTTAGATTTAGAGCAACTATCTTTGGACAAGTTGCGTGGTATACAAAATCTTTTGGTTCACCTGGATTTAGTATAGACCCACAAGAAGTTCACTTTAGTGATCACATTTTCAAATATCCTGGGAAATTAAAATGGGAAGATGTTTCAGTTACCTTAATGGATCCAGGTGGTGATGACGATGTTGTTAATAAGACACTTAAACTTATTGAAGATGCAGGTTACAGTATTCCTACAACTGGTGGTGCTAATAGTGATTATGATACTTTTTCAAAAGCAGAATTATTACTTAATGCTTCTACTGATGTTATTTTAGAAATTCTAGATCAAGCTGGAAATGCAATTGAAACATGGACACTTCACAATGCATTTATCAAATCAGCAAAATTTGGAGATTTTGACTATTCTGGTGAAGAAATGAGAGAGATTACATTAGATTTTGCTTATGATTGGGGCTCTTGCACTTTGAAAGCTTCTCCAAGTGATACTACTTCTACTTTAGATAAAAAATATTTTACAACTGGATAATGGAGACTAGTCTATGGCTTTTTGGACCAATAGAGAATCTCCATTAATACCTCAGCAGAAAAATAAGTTCTATGTCGTAATAGGATCTAATGCACAAAGGCATGCTTTTTGGGTTAATAAAACAAATTTACCTGGTTATTCTTATCCTGTAGATAAAACACAGTATGGCACAGGACAAATTCACGTAGCTAACGGAACTCCTAAGTGGAATGAAATACAAATGGAATTGTACGATTATAGAGCTACACAAACTGATAGTTCTAATAGTTTTACAAATGGTGGTTATACTGAAGGACAGAAGTGGTTTTTAAAAACAGTATATTCATTAAAAAGCCAACTCTTTTCAGACAAGGCAGGAACCAGAACAACGCTCGCAGGAGCTTTTGCAGGTAAAGTAAATAAGTATAACAATGCACAAGGTATGATTGCGACAATAGATATATATAAATTTAATTTTAATGCTATAAACAGACCTGGAAATCAGGAGAATCATAAAAAAACATTGACAGATATTTGGACACTTCACGGTCCAATACTTAAAGACATAAATTGGGGAGATTTAGATTACAATTCTGATGATATTAATAAAATTCAAGTAACTTTTGCATATGACTATGCTACGTTAGAACAGAAATTTTTAATTCCAGCAAAGGTAACTCAATAATAGAAATTTAGATTAAACACTATTTATAGTATTACAAGAGGTATTAATGTCAAGAAATGATAATCGGCTAGGTGCACCGCAAATGCCACCAACTCCACAAACAAACACAACTAATAGTTTGCTTCAATATGTTGCTCCAACTCAATTCGTTGATCTTCCATCAAAAGGAATATCGTATCCTCCGGAACACCCTTTGTGTAATAAAGAAAGTGTTGAAATAAGATTTATGACAGCTAAAGATGAAGATATTTTATCTTCTCAAAGTTTATTAAAAAAAGGTATTGCTATTGATAGATTCATTGAGAATGTAATTATTGATAAAAATATAAAAGTATCAAACATGCTAATTGGTGATAAAAATGCTATTTTGTTAGCAGCTAGAATTTCTGGTTATGGAAATTTTTATGATACAAGAGTAACTTGTCCAAATTGCTCTAAGGTACAAGATTATAGTTTTGATTTAAACAAGGCACGCACTACTAATAGTGATCGTGATGATGATGTGCAAGTAAATGAAAAAGGAAACTATGTTTTTACTTTGCCTAACTCTAAAATTTCACTTGAAATAAGATTGTTAACTGGTGAAGATGAAAGTTTAATAATTAAACGAGCTACAAAAAATAATGAACAGGCAGAATTTTCAGTTATTGATCAATATAAATTGATGACTGTTTCAGCTAACGGAGTAACTGATAGAAATCAAATAAATCAATTTATTGAGCTCATGCCAATAGGTGATTCAAAAAAACTTTTACAAGTATATAAGTCTGTTTCTCCAAATGTAGAAATAAAGGATAATTTTACTTGTATATCTTGCGGTCATAAGCAGGAATTGGAGGTGCCCTTTGGGGCAGACTTTCTTTGGCCTAACAGATAACTATATGTCTTCTGTTTATGAACAGATTTTTATTCTTATGAAACATTCAAATTGGTCTTTTATTGAAGCTTATAATTTGCCTGTTGGTTTAAGATTTTGGTTTTTTGAAAGAATAGTAAAACACTTTGAAGATGAAAAGAAAGCATACGAGAATGCTTCTCGAAAAACCCGATAGTTTATCGGGTTTTTTATTTTATACTATTTACATTAGATACGGTCGTTGAGGATATCATGTTATGTCAAATAAAGAAGCAGAAAAAAGAGCAGCACTTGAAGCTGAGATTCTCAGATTGCAACAAGAACAAAGGGAAGAGATTGGGTTACTAGAAAGTGCTAGAGAAAGATTACTCTCTAATCAAGAAAAAGAATTGGAGATAATAAAAAAACGTATAGAGTTGGGTGAAGATGCCTTAAATGATGCCGCTGAACAAAAAAATGTATTACAACAATTAGGGGCATCACAAGATGATTTTAATGCCTTATTAAAACAAGGTCTTCAACCAGCAGAAGCACTAAGTGTTTTACATAAAAAATCTGTTGAGTCATTAGAAGCACAAAAAAGAGTCTCAGAAGACATAAAAAATGGACTCTCTGGTATAGCTTCTCAAATAGGTATTACTAATACAGGATATGCTAAAACATTAAAGAACACAGGTAGAATTTTAGGTGATTTGCAAAAAATGGGTAAAGGAAAATTTACAGCAAATCTAGTAACAGCAGCTGCTGATGTTTTTTCTTTTTCAAATATCCTAGGAAGTGTTATCAATAAAACAGTCGAGATGGCAACTGCTACATATGATATGGCAGTAGAAATACAAAAAACTACAGGTATTGTTGGTGGTTTTCGTGAAGAATTGCAAACACAAATTGGAGCCGCCTCAGATGCTGGTGTTGAATTTACTAAACTAGGAGCATCATATCAAGGAATAACCACAGGTTTGATAGGCGCAACAGCAGACTCCACTGGTTTAAGAAAAGAACTAGGTTTGCAGATAACCCAATTCGAACAATTTGGAGTTTCTATTGATGATTCTGTTTCTATATTAAATAATTTATCCACTACTATGAATACAGACATGACCGAATCAATGGAAATAATGAAGGATTTGACTCTGTCAGCAACACAATTGGGTCTTGGTCCGAAAAAAATGGCAAAAGACTTCCAAAGTGCTTCTAAAAGCTTGGCTGTTCATGGTAAAAAATCTGTTGAAGTATTCAAAGGATTAGCCGTTGCAGCTAGAAATGCTGGAACATCTGTTGATTCTCTTGTCGCAATTGCTAACAAGTTTGATACTTTTGAAAGTGCTGCTGACACTGCTGGTAAACTAAATTCTATACTTGGATCAACCATGTCTGCAACAGAAATGTTAATGATGACAGAAGACCAAAGGATTGAAAGCTTGATAGGAACTGTACAGGCTTCAGGACAAGCATTTAATCAAATGGATCGATTTACACAAAAAGCAATAGCTCAAGCTGCTGGTATATCTGATATGTCTGAAGCAAATAGAATATTTGGTATGTCACTTGATGCTTATAAACAACAAGAAGCAGAAGCAAAAAAATCTGCTGATGCTCAAGAAAAGTTTAATAAAGCTATAGATGGAGTGGTTCCTTTGGCAACTCGTTTAGCAATTGAGTTACAAAAACTTGGAAGTAATGCTGAATTAGTTGATAAAATTATTGATGGTATGGTGTTTGCAGTTGAAGCAGTTGCTGTTGTGATGGACACCCTAGCAAATCCTATGGGTCTTGTAATATCTTTGGTTGCTGCTTTGGCTTTAAAGTTTGGAGCTGCTTATCTGGGTGGGCTTCTCTATGGTAAAGGAATGGTTGTCGCAGGTGCAGGAATGAGTGCAGCAGGAGCTGGAGGTTCTGCTGGTGCTCCAGGGGTTACGGCGTTTGGAATGGCAATGGGTTCTGCTGCGGCAGCTGGTTTTCCTTTTGTTGGAATTGTTTTAGCTTTATCTTTGCCTATTTTGGCTCTAGCAGTAGCTTTTGTAGCAGTAGGATATGCATTCAAATTAGCTTTTGAAGGATTTACCCTTTTTATCGCTGAGTTTTCAAAATTATCACTTGTTAAAATGGGTGCAACAGTAGCGGCAGTTTTTGCTTTAGGGTATGGTTTTGTAGCTTTAGCAGGAGGACTAGCATCTTTAGCTAATCCTTTGTCGGTGGCTGGAGCTGCTGTTTTTATGAAGGTTGCTATTGGTGCGGGTGTTTTAGCTGGTGGAATTGGATTATTATTAACTGGTATCTCTGATTTTACGACAAAGACCGTAGAACCTATGTTTGCTTCAGCCGAAGCTGCTAAAGGAGTTGCTGAAGCAGTAGATAGTATATCTGAATCTATAAGCAATGTTCCAAACAAAAAATTATTTAGTGCAACTTTAGAAAATATTGCTTTGATAACAACTGGTAAATCTGCTGGTATTACTCAAGCAACTGAAGCTGTAGCAGATAGAATCTCTAACATATCTACTACGTTAAAAAATGATATGAAAATTTTATTAGAAATAGATGGAAAACAATTTAACACAGTAATAAGAGAAGTTATAAACGGTCAAACAGGAGACAGTAGTTTTGGAGAATCAATGCCATGATAGGAGATAGTAAGTATGGATAAGTTTAAACAATTATATCTAAAAGAATTAAGAGGTGAAGATATTACTAATGATCTAAACAACATGACAGAATTAGATCAACTTGGCTATATGGATTACAAAGAATCACCTGAAGCTCGAAATGTTCAAGCTGTGGAGCAGTTGAACACCAAGCCAGCAAATATTCAAAGGACTTCTAGTCCCTCACAATCTTCTGCTGGTCGAGTATATAAAATGAGAAATGTGAAAAAAGCTGTAGCTAATGAAAAACCTTTGAGAATAGTAAGCTTGATATCTGGAAATTTAGTTGAAATATTTGGACATGTACCTACATTAACCTCAAATTTTTCTTCTGATTGGAATACACAAAAATATTATGGAAGACTTGATCCTATTGCTGTATATGGCGGAACTTCTAGAACAATAAGTTTAACTATGGAAGTTGTCAGACCAGAACGAGTTATTTTTGATGATAAGGTTATTACACCAGGAATTGCAGATGCTAGAGATCAATATCAAGTAATTAACCAACTTGTTAATTTTTTATACCCTGCTTATGACTTTGATTTTAAGGATAGGAAAACATATAACACTGGAATTATAAAGGCATCACCTTTATTAGCTATATCCTATGCAGGTATAATAGGTGGAAATGTTTCTACACCAGCTTGGGGAGGAGGATTTTTGAAAGTATATGCTACATCTTTTAGTTTTTCATTTGATGCTCAATCTCTGTGGGATGAGGGGGTTTCTACATCAACTGAAACTATTATATATTATAAAAAAGCTACATTAAATTTTGAATTTGGAGTCTTACATGATCATAATATAGGTCACGATAGATCTGGTATTCCTTTGACCAATAGGGTTAATCAAGATGATACTCTTGATACTACCTCTTATGCTTTCCCACTTCAAGTCCCCGGAGGTAAAAAGACATGACAAGATATATAAACAGAAAAATTGCCATCAACTCATCTGAGGCATATAAAAATAGTGATATATTAGAAAAAAGAGGTATAAAGAAAATATCTCAATATACAACTCCAAAATTTCCTAGTTATACTAAAGAAGAATATGATGAAGTTGCTTATGATACTCATATATGGACTAATGGAGATCGTTTTTGGAAGTTATCAAATATTTACTATGGTGACCCAACTTTATGGTGGGTTATAGCCAGATGGAATTTCACACCAACAGAAGCGCATCTAACTGAAGGTGATGAAATAAGAATTCCTAGAGATTTAAGAACAACTATGGAGTTGATTCGTGGCTAGTTTAACCGAAAAAATAAAATCAAGACTTTTCTTTAATAAGTCTGAAAAAAAATTTAAATTTTCTAGAGACCCTGAGAATGGATACACAGCTCTTAATTTAGATTATTATGAACACAGAAGCATATTTCATTGGTGGGCTTTATATCCATTTACTAATCCAGATGTTAATGTTAGTGCAGTCTTATCTAATCTAAATAGAGATTCAACTTGGACCTGGGTAGATGAAACTGGTAATGGAAATTTTGCTGGTTCTGCCGTTGAAATCACTGTTAATGATGTAAGAAATTTACTAGCTCATACACAAGAAAATTGGAAAAACGAAAGTGAAGGATATATATACAACCAAGGCACTAACTATGCAAACAACTTTCAAGATGGAGCCCCAAGTATTAATCAAGAAGTAGACTGGATTCCTTCATTTTGGGAACCATCAAAAGCAGCCGGTTGGATTTCCATGAAAGGTCCTTTTGGTAGATATTTAGATCAAAATAAAGGTTGGTTACGAAAATCAGAACCTGTTCCTCAGGCACATCTTATTTATGTAAGAGATGCAATTATAGATTACAAAGCAACTATGGGTGCACCATTTATGGGAATATTTGGTTCATCTTCTAACAATATATTAAAAAACTATATAAGAGCAACAGGGGATTTTTTTGCCATACTTAAAGCCCCAGATGGTAATCCTTTCACACTAAGGAGTTTTAATCAAAGAGTTAGCGGATATATGTCTGTAATCCTTAATGGGCTAAAAGATTTATCAACAGTGATAGAAGATGAAGAACTTGGGAGTCAGACTATAGCAGGTAATATCTCACCTGGTGTCATAACTAGTAAAAAACCAGATGTTTTTCAATACTTAGCAGCTGATGAGGGTGGGGTTATCACTCCTTCTGATAATGCTTTGGAAGAAGTCAGAGTTGATGAAAGTATCCAACAATTTGAATTAAAAGATAGAGTATTTATAACTACATCAAGTCCAACAGCAGTTGTTTTTGGCGTAAGTGTTGGTGGTGGATCTGAAGCTGAGATTGTACCAGGGTATCCTGTAATTTATAAACAACAAAGAGTTCAAGGTCAAGGTCAGGGTAACTTCACAACAGAATATAGTACTACTATTAGAAATAAGTCTGATTTATTTGGTAATAATGCAGAAAAAAGAACAAGTGTTAATTACAGTGGTGACTTAACTGAAGAGCAAAGTAAACTTTGGTCATCTATAACTAATCCTAGTTTACAAAATTTAGATATAGAGATTGCTGATGTTGCAGAAATATATGGTGATAATCCTTCTGTTCAAAATCTAGAAGTTTTTAATTATTCAACTAGTTTTAAAAAAATAAAATTAGAATTTGAAGAACCTATTTTGCAAGCATACGCTGATGTCGGTGTGCAAATAAGAAAAAAAATTGATGATAATACAAGGGAATTTACATTTGCTGTATATTTCAATAATGCTGCATATAATCAAGCTCTTGTTTTAACTAGACTTCTTTTTAAACAATATGCTTTTGATAGAAGACAAGATTATTTTGATATTTTTGTTGAATCAGTATCAGGGGAATTAGAAGGTAGTATTGAAGATGCAAAAGAAGCAGCTCAAGACAGTCAAAAAAGACAAGCAGAAAAAGATGTAGATGAAGCTGCTCAAGAGGAAGCAAAACAAGAAGCAAAAAGAATAGAACAAATACAAAGATTTTTCAATCAATGTATGTTATTAGCCAATATGGATAACTTACAATATAATTATTATGACAGAATAGCAAGAATGCATAATCATAAGTTTGGAATACACGAAAAAGATATTTATGGGGGTAGATACTTTAATGTTGTTTCTATGGCTCCTCAAACAACACTCAATAAAATTAAAATAAAAAATAGCTACTATACTGATATATTTAACAACATTACTCCAAATATACAATCACACTTAGTTCCTTATATGAAAATAGAAAAAGTGTTTATAAATGATGAAGGAAGAACTGCTACTACAGAAATTCCTTTTGAAAATTTTCCAAGACAACATAATACTAAAGATAGGCCTTTGGATTATTTGAGAAGATCTCAAGCAAATGGTTTTATTAATAAAGGCGGACATGTAGGATTAGAAAGTATGACTTTTAATTTTGATGGTGAAACACCAGCAACAGCAGAAAAGTATGTTACTTGTAATATGTCAATCTCTTTTACAGATTTTAGAACATTGTTTGAAGAAAGAAATACTTACACATTAACTACTGATGGGAACGGAAAAATCACAAGAGAAGAAGATACATTTAGATATATAGATCTAGTAGTTAATCCAATTGATAAAACCAAAACACCTTTGGTACCAGGTTCAAACAAAATGGATCATTATGATCCAACTTATTATAGAATAAAAGTAACAGTTGGATGGAGTATGACAGAAAATTCTGAATATTTAGGATCTGCTGTTTCTAATAAATACTCGATACCAGAAATTAATAAATCATTAGAAGAAGTAAAAGAAGTTTTTATGATGTGCTCTTTAGATCACGAACTTGATATACAAAAAGACGGTAGTGTAAATTTAAAAATTTCTTTGAGAGGCTATGGAGATACAATGGCTAGAAGTAACAGGTTTAATGCTTTAGTTTCTCAAGCACAAGAGTTGGAAATTCAAACGTTACAAAAAGACTTTCAAAAGTTAATAAATGAAGGAAAATGTACTGTTGCCCAAAGATCTGAATTCTCAGCAGCTATTGATGCCGTTAGAGCTGATAAAGCAGATTATGCTTTTCAAAATATTTTAAGAAGACTTGTAGAAATGAAAGCAACTCATGTTGGATTTCTAGATGAAGAACAAAAAAACAAAGCTGATTTAGCAAAAAAAGACTTTAAAGATAAAGGGACGTTTACTTTTAGACCTCCAATAAAAACATCTTTACAAAATGAAGCAAAAGATAAGTTTAATGGAGCTTCTATTACACCTAGAGGTAATCTATATGAATGCACTTATTTTTATTTTGGTGATTTAATGTATGCTCTTATGGATTGTATGTTTTTTGATGAAGGTGATAGAGACCCAGCATTAGGAGCAGATAATATAAGATATATATTAACTGATTTTAGTTATAAAAAATTCTTACCAGAAGAGCCAAAAGAAAAACTTTCCGATACTTCAGATATAAATATGCCGATGGCTGCTATACCTATTACTGTTGAATATTTTAAAAACTGGTTTATGAAAAATCTCATATCTCAAGAAATTAGCAACATGCCTTTAAATGTATTTGTTCTAAATTTTTTAAATGATGTTTGTGGTTGTATGTTATCAGATTTATGTTTTACAATTGAAGAAGATAAATCATTAATGTTCAGACAAGCAGAAGTATTGTCTTCTCTTGAGTCTATTAAGAATTTAAAAAATGTTAGTAAAAATATGTTCCTAAGCAGACCTGAAAGAAGTGCTTTACCAAGCGGAGGTGTTATCCTTGCAAATGCTGCTAAGATAGGAAAAGATAGTGATAAGTGGGTATTTCCCTTAAACATAAAAGACAAATCAATACCAGCAGATCAGATAGTCACATACCAAGTTATATATATGGATACTCAATCTAAATATGCTCATGGTAATGTAGCTGGTGAAACTGATGATCAGTTAGGAATAATTCATCTCAGACCTGGTGCTAACTATGGTATTTTAAATGATATAAAATGGAAAAAAACTAATACTCAATATCTTAGAGAATCTAGAACTATGAGATTTCAAGGTCTTGGAGATTATGCACAATTAGCTAACTACTACAACGTTTCTATGAATATGTTTGGTAATTTTCTTTTTTACCCAGGTATGGTTGTTTATATAGATCCTGGTTTCTTAATAGGCCCTAACCTTGGTAGCACGTTAGGTGGTGGTTCTGTGCTTTTTGACACACATACCAAAGGTAGAGAAACAACGGGAGATGTGAATCAACCAATTAATTATGGAAGATTAATGGGTATTGGTGGATACCATCTAATAACTAAGGTTAGTGCTAAAATATCAAACGGTAATTTTCAAACTGATGTAGAAGCTAGATATCAATATAGTAATGCTATGGATGCTGACTTGTTTAGAGATAAGGCCGTAGGTGTTAAAAAACCAGGGGATATAGCAGATGAACAACAGGATAAAGATGAAACAGACGTGTGTAATAATGTTATTCAAAGTGTGGAAGCACAGGTTTTCAGTGATGGTGGTTCAATAGAAAAACAAACCAGTGAAACAAACGAGGATGATTAAAAATGCCAGCAGATTTTATCGCAAATAATAATACTAAAAATTTAAGAAACCTTTATATAGAACGAAGTAGATACTATGCAAGCGCTATGTCTGATAGTGATGGTAACAGATTATCTGGTATTGTAGACAATAATGCTTTTGAATATGTGTATTATGGAAAAACTGATTTTGCTTTAAATTCTATTTGGCCAAAAAGAGAAAGCATTGTTTATGGAAATGATAATACTGTTAGAGGTTTAGACGTGGCTGTCGATGCTTTTGAAGAGTTCAGAAGAGATATAAAACTAACATTAAAACTCTCTCCTTCAAATTTAGGATACACGAATAGTGATCCCTATTTGTCTAATATAAAATGTTTTAAATCATACAACTCAGAGCCTCAGTTATTATATGATTTTCATATACAAAATATATACGATGATTTTTATAATTCTTTACAAACAAACAAGTCCTTTAATAATATAACAGATTTTGATTCATTTGTCAAGCATTTTTTAATTTTTTTTCAAAAAGATGGTAAAAACTTACCACTAACACGCGTAGCGTGGCAAAAATCTAAAAAAAGTAATATATTCTCAACAGGACTTGTCTTTACAATCAGTGATTTAGATTGTTCTAATGATTCTGAAAAACAAAAATTTATAGATTCTCCTAATTTTGAGCTATATTTACAAAGAGCACAAGATAATGGGTTTAACATATCATTACAATGTCCTTGGTTAATGTTTTTTAATCCTCTGTCTTCTTCATATAAGTTAAGGACTAATAGTGGTGGTGCTGGAATACTAGAAAATAGAGGTATTATTGAACCTAGACAAACATTCAATAAGAAATATTATAGATTATATAAAGATGAAATATATAATATTAAAAATATATTAATAAAATTATATAATTTATTTATTAGAAACTATCCATATATTAAAACTACAAAATATGTTTGTGGAAGAACAGTGAAGTGTAATGTAGTAAGAGAAAGATTAAGTTTAGAATCTTTTAATAAATTTTTACCAGTAGAAGATTTAATAAATCTGTTAATTGATATAAGAAACATTGAAGAAAACAAAGGATTTGGTCCCGCTGAAATGGCAAGACTTAAAAATAAAGCAATTTTTTATTATAAAAATGTTGACATTTATCGTTCAATGAGTTATATTAATAAACAGTTCTTATCAACTTTTTATGACAAAGAAGGAGGAATCAACTATTTTCTTTTCAGACAGACAAAAAAACAGGAGATACTAGAACAACAAGAAACATAATTCGGAGGATAAATGATATTTCAAGTAATTGATGATAAAAAAGAATGCAGAGGATACTTTGCAGACGGTAAGTTAAGAATAAAAGAGTTGCCCAATACTCTAGAAGCAACATGGGACTGGTCAGAATTAATTGGTGACCGTGATATCACGTTAGCTAAAATAATAATGCAAGGACAAACTATAAATGATGCTTGCCCTGATCATTTAAAAGAAAGATTGGAAGCAAGAGAACGAAAGATTAAGGCTCATCTTAAATCTTTTATAAAATCTAAAGTAATACTAGACGATATTTGCTTTTATGACCTTATTCCAACAAAAGACATCCAACATTATTACAATCTTCTTAATGAAATTACAGAATGGGTAATTGAGAATAAACCAAAACCAAAAAACTATCGATTAATGCATAATATTAATCAAATGTGTAAAGAAATCAGTAAACAACCAATCAGAGTAGATAAAATAAAATGGAAATGGCATGCTGAACGAGATCAGAAAGCTATGTATCTTGCTAATAACTTTTGGAATAAACCTCTAAAGGTAGCTTATAACCCTTGGGGAACCGTCACAGGACGCTTAGGATTGCAAGAAGGGTCTTTCCCTATCCTTAATCTTAAGAATACTATAAAAGACATTGTAGTCCCTAAGTGGGATTGCTTTGTAGAACTTGACTTTAATGGTGCCGAGTTAAGAACCCTACTACACCTGTCCGG
>CEUT01028449.1_pt1 | contig 15682 bp, 21 predicted proteins | sample 531401 | NCBI WGS metagenome assembly CEUT01 (sample SAMEA2622821, study PRJEB7988) | marine metagenome | biome: marine biome (ENVO:00000447); feature: surface water layer (ENVO:00002042); material: "saline water (ENVO:00002010), including plankton (ENVO:xxxxxxxx)" | depth 5 m | reverse complement strand
ACGATAGTATCGCAAGAGTTAAATATGAATGGGCATTGTAAATGGCTCTTGGCTTGTATCATGGATAAGCCTTGACAACTGCCTTCTCCTTTGTAATTATCAACCCAAATAAAAGTAAATTTTCTATCCGGATAAACTAACTTTAAGAAATCGCAGACTTGATCTCCGTAATAGCCCAAAGTCACAACAATTTCAATATCTTCATCGTACTGGTCTAATATATGACTAATCGCAGGCTTATCTCCTACTCTTACTAAAGACTTATTAGTAAACTTTGTAAGTTCTCCCAGTCTGCTGCCTATGCCGCTAGTTGTTAATAATACTTTATATTTCATTTGGAGTTGGACTGACTACTCCGCTTTTTTCAAAGCTGGAGGTATATTTAGGATTTATGTATTCTATTTTCTTCAAAGTGGGCTTGACTCTTATATTAACGACATCCCTGTAGCCTTCTATGACTGGGTTTGCTCTGTGGCATGTGTTGTTGTTAAAAGCAAACGTGGTGCCTTTCTGGCCTGTAATTTTTTGAGGTCTATGTCCAGAGGATTGTAATTCGTTTACTTCCTTTGTAACTCTTGATCCATTGGGAGCTTTACTCCATTTTTCAGGCCCTTGTCTATAACTGTTGAACATATAGCCTTTACCGTCTGCTTTGCAAAGATATTCAAAGGGAGAATTATTTTCATTTACATCATTTAAATAAATTATATTCTTTACTATCTCATTAGGGTTGTTGTCATAATGCCATATATAAGAAGAGTCTCTTTCGCATTTTGTTGTTCTGTATATATAGATTTTATCAACATATAGATAGCAGCCGTACATAGTTTCTTCTAAATAAGGTACTATATAGCCAGATAAAATGTTCAAATCAGAGGCCGCGTCCTTCCATATATTAGGGTACTCAAGCATTATGCCTTGAGATTTATTATTAGAAAAATAGTCAAAGACTTTTTCTGAGATTGAATTTACAGCCTTTGCGTAATTCAAACCAAAAAGGCTGACAGGGATATGTCTAGCAGGGTCGTTATAAAAATTCTCTAGCTTTGGAGGTAGCTTGCTGCGGTTCTCTTGCCTCCAATTCTCTCTGCAAGACTCGAAATACTCTCTGTAATTCATAGCTTAGGGTTATGACAAACAAATATTGCTCTGTATCCGCTAGAGTAAGCGTCGTAAGCGAACAAAAATCTAACTATATCAAAGTAATCGCACAGAAAATCAAACATAGTAGAGAGGGGAACGTTCATTAATTTGTGGCCAAAAGGTGATTCTATACAAAGATACTCAGTTCTAGACGCTATGTCTGCCATAAAATTATGAGCGCCTTTATTGTTGGGGTATATTTGATGAAGCACAGAAGATAGAAAAGTTAAATTGTATTTATTTTTATCATTCTTAATAAAGTCTACTGCGTCTGTATTTATATATTCTATATTATTTAAACCTGTAATCTCGTCTCTAATTTCACTAGCTAGCATTATGTCTTCTTGGCATAGATCTATGCTGGTTACAGACTTTGCTCCTGCTAAACTAGCTTGAGTAGAAAAGAAGCCTTCGTTACAACCTATATCTAAGACCTTTTTCCCTTTTGCTTTATTTAGGTGGTAGAAATTTAATTTTCTATAACTGTCAAAAACTTTTCCGTCACTGCTATAACCTTCAAAAGTATGACCATTACTAAAGTTGTGACCTTGATATATTTTACCTTTCCACTTGTTATCGCCTCTAGCTAAGTACCTTTTAACTGCGTTGTTAAATATCTTAGAGCAGTCTTCTGGTTTGGCTTCGGTTGGTATCTCATATCTATCGGTATTGACTCGAAAGCGGTGGAAGTCAACTATCTTGCGGTCTACTATATTTTTACTTTTACACCATTCATCTTCTGGATTTAATTTCTCTTTTATTATGAAATTATTAAAGCTATCGATCAGCCCTAAAGGAGCTTGTAATCTCTCTTTTAAAAAAGTTTTTTCTTCTGGCGGCATCCAGATCGGAACAGGAGTATCGTAGCTTTTATGTTCGATATGCTCTACTCTCATTACTAGTTTATCAGAGTCTATATTGTGATTAATAATCTTAGGAAAAGAGTCGAAATTCCTATCTTTGAAGTAAGACAAATTTTTATTAGTTTCCTCTAAAGAGTGGTACCTTTTATTATCTTTAATAATTTTAATGCCTTCTCCTTCTCCAAGGTTTATATAATAAGAATCATCTGTTGCTATGCAATCGCTAGAAAAACTTTCTCCATTAAGTAATAATTTAATTTTACCTTTATTCTTTTCTTTTTTCTTAAATGATATTTCTGAAATTGTCATAGCACTTTTTTAATTTCTTCTGTTAAGGGAAAATGCTCCTTTGTTATATCCGAAGATATATTATAATCTTTTCCTTCTCCTAAATTGTAAATTTTAAAATCATAAACTTGCTGAAGTATCTTTATATAATCCCAAAAAATAACAAAATGCCTGTCTTGCATCCTGTGTCCAAAGTGGCGATACCAATGCGGGGCTGTCTTTTTACCGTCAAAAGCGTGTGCTCCCTCTTTAGAGTTTTGCCCGTCGTTACCTACGGTGTAAATCTCAGATGCGCCGAGAAATATAGCTAGTATAATCAGTTTATGCCCTACCCCTAGATTAGATGAGTATCTGGTATAATTAAAAGATATAGTGTCTTTAAATTGTTCTGTAAAATGCCTTATTGAGTTAAAATCAAAACCCTCATGGACATAATTAGTAGCCATGGGGAAAGTAAGCAAGCTATCGTTCTTTTTTATTGTTTCTATAAGTTGCTCGTTTTTGAAATCTGTGATAGAAGCAAACAGTATTAAGTCTATTTGTTTATCTGTAAAGTTTTTGTTTTTATAAAATTCATTTACAGTCCACAGATAATCATAATCTAAATTGCCCCATTTGACATCGTTTGTAGATGGACCGCCTGCTGCTATCATAATTTTTTTACCTTTAAATTTTTCGTACTGATCTGGCTTGCTTAGCAACATATCGACATTGCCGTGCTGTACTACTTGAGTATTGCCTTCCGTGCAAAAGGGGTAAAATGATTTAGTTGTTGAAATATACTCATTAAAAAGATAATGTGCATACCTTCCTCCTTCTGGCATAAAAAAGTTTTGCTCTTTGCCTCGATTTCTTGGTACTACATACTGATATTCACTAAAGCAAACGTCATCTTCCGCGTCGTACCAGATTGTATTTGGGTGAATGTCGACAGGTATAACACTTGATATATATTCATTAAGTTTTTCTCTACTTGCTCCCGAGCTGTCATCAAATTTGCCATCGTAGTAGCACAGCGTACAATTCTTTATTTTTTGTCCTAATTCAAACATTTTGTTGCTTTGTCCCAATTTTGTTTTTGTTTGTTTAGCGTGTCTAGAGCTTTAAGAAAACCTACTCCATCATGAAAATGCCCTTGCCAAACTTCTATAACTTTAATCTTCTCTGAGTCTAAGAATATAGAAAAGTCTCCTATATTTCCAGATCCTATATCTAGTCCTTCTCCGTCAACTCCTTCTGCATCTGCTAGATGGAAGTGACCAATGCGCTCTTTAAGTTGATTGTACCAGTCGAGCCAGCTTTCTTTTGAGTATTCTGCTGAAAGAGATAGATGACACAAGTCTAATGTAACATCTAGCTGATGCTTGTTGACATAATCAATATCTTCTTGGCGGTTGAACAGATCCAACTTTACAGAGCCGCCAAAGTACCAAGCGTAAACTGGTAGCCATTGAGGATATATTTTGTATTCGTTGGCGCTAGTTGTTTTAAGATAATTAAATAAATCTTCTAATACTTCTTCTCTTTTTCTTCCACATCTTTGAGAAAAGCTACCAATAATAGGTATATGTTTATTTATCTTATCGCTTATATGCCTAGCAAACTCTTGTGTTCTTTTTATTAGTTCCCTGCTGTCGCTTCTTGTTTGGGGGTCTGTTGATATTGGGTCTACTATTCTATTGCCTTCTAAATAGTCGGGTAGATGTATTGATATGTGATCGTCTTTATTTACCTTAGAAACTGAATCTAACAAGCCCTCTGAAAAAACCTCTGTATAGGAAAGATGAAACTCATAAACTCCTGTATTTATAAGCCCTCTATACTTATCTATATCGTGAAGCCTTACTGGTATGCCTACTAGATTTTGTTTTGCAAATACTGATAACTCATCTTTATTGTAGCTTGTTACTTTTGTGAAATGTCTCTTTGATAAAGCCTCTCCTTTGTTTAAGTTTACAAACAAGGGTTTATCTTTGTAGTCCTGAAGGTACTCACCTACCGACATGCCTACTCGAGGAGCTTTGATTTCAAAGTCAGACAAACTATGAGAAAGAAGATTGGTTCCGTGTTTTTTAGCATACATTCCTGTACCTAAATTTTGCATATTCAGAATCTCACCTTGATTTGGTAGTCTGTTCTTATCGCCCATGATATCGCTCATATTGCGAGCATATTTATCAAGCAGTTTAAAATCTTCTATTTCAGAGCTAGATGAGTCATCCAAACCCTTACCGTTAACATCATTTGTTAAATGTCTTTCTATCCATTTGGCGCCTATAGCCATTGCCATCAAGCAAACCTCTATGTCTTCATCGTGGCTAGAGTAACCTACTTCCTTAAAACCTAACTCTTTTAGTTTGTTTATAAATAATAGATTTTGAGCGCCTAGTTTAGTTGGGTAGTTGGGAACGCAGTGAAAAATAATTAAATTTTTATCAATAAATTTAGTTAAAGTGTCTTCTATTTTTGTTACTGAATGCCCTCCCGTACTGACCATTACTTGCTTCTTTGTCTCTAGTAAACTTTTTATTAGCTCGTAGTTAGTGCATTCTGCTGAGGGCACTTTAAAAAAGTCAAAACTATTACAAGCGGGACCAAAAACTTTGTAATCCTCAACTCTAAAAAAGCTCATACCGGATTTCATGCCTAAAGACCTAGCTAAGTCAGCAAGAGATACTAAATCTTTTATTGCTAAATCTGTTCTTGCTATCTCTGCAGAAAGTATCTCGTCTCCAATCTCATTAGATGATTGATAAAAGGTGGATACGTTTCTAAACTGAAATTTAACTCCCCAGCAATTAGCTGAAGCCGCCTGCCTCACTAGAGACTTCGCTTCTTCTAGGTCGCCGTTGTGATTGCAACCTATTTCAGCAATTATAAATGGTCTATTTTTAGCCATTATCTTAATCCAGAGTTATATAAAGACTCACACATATCGAACTGCCATTGATAGTCTATATCTAAGCACTCTCTCTCCTGCATTGGAAAAAGCTCTATATCTCCCGGTTTGTTGAAATCTCCCATCCAGATGCCTTCTCCTATCTTGTCCATCCTTCCCGCATATAGACAATGAGCAGCCTCGTATGTCTTCTCTACGAACTTACTATTCATAACAGCCTGACCCTCGGGCCAAGGGGTAATTAAATCAAATTGCTTATTCCAGAAGTAATTCTTTTTCTCCATAACTCCAAACATACCTTCTGATTGTGAGTTTAAATAAGCTTTAGTAAAATTTTCTATAGTCTCTGTTTTTAAAAACGGAGCGCAAGCATTTATTAACACGCAGTACTTATACGGTAGTTTATTCCACCATTCATACATAAGGCTCATAGGCGTACCTTCTGAATCTGCTGACTCTTGAGATCTGCTAAAAATATTAGAGTCTTTTTGCACGCATATAGATTTTAACTCGTCCTCATAGACAGAAGCAAAAAACTGAGAACTAGGGATGAACGAGGAAGAGTTTATCTTGTCTAGGGCTATGTGCATCAAAGTCGTACCTGAAAAGTCTTTTATCATTTTCTGCGGTACCCTCTGAGAGCCAAGTCTGGCTTGTATTATAAAAACTATATCTTTTAGATCTTTCATTTGTGAAATTTGTGTCCTTCTCCTAGGTTGGTGAATTTTACATCTGGAAAAAGTTCTCTTGTGTACTTCCAAAAAAATTCATACTGCTTATCGAATAACTCTTCTGTAAATATACCCGGTAATGTTTTCTTTCCGGGCTCATGAGCGTGGTCACCTTTATATATAGCCTCATAACCATCTAACCCAACAAACTTTATAACCTTACAACCAAGAAAGCAAGCGAATAAAATCATCCTAGGGCAAACACCTAACCTTCCATAAAACTTAGTATGCATGGCAAAGTATTTTTCATAATCATCGAAGTCATGATTAAGCCATCTCGGGTGGACTTCAAAGCCTAGATATGGTTTGAAATTTTTTCTATACTTTACAAACTCTGCAGATTGCAGGTTCGGCTCAGCCATTAACATAGCTAAATCTACTTTTATGGAATCGAATCTAGGATTAAGGTAGAAATGATTACATGCCCAAGTGAAGTCTCTTTTTGTGGCGTTGTAATCTAGCTTATTTGTAGATGGTCCTCCTCCTACTATTAGTACGGTCTTGTCTTTGTACTCTTTAAAATGATCTAAATCTGAATAAACAATGTGGTCATTCGCTTTAACTGAGTGACAGAACTTAGAAAAGGCCTGTTTAAAATCATTAAAAACCCATTTAGGAAAGGGCTGCGAAGCTCTATTATGTTCAAAACAACCGTACATTAGTTCATTACATTAAGTTCTATGCCTTTGTCTGTTATCCATTTTTTAATACTTGGAACAGCTTTTGCATTGAGCTCCATGTCCCATGGTATCTCGCAACCTTTATTGTACATAAGCTCTTTATCTTCTTCTTTGTAAAAGTGCTTGCCGTGCCCATTCAGATCCCAGCCAATAGTTGTTATGGATTTGACTCCTACATGTATGGCCATATAAAACACAGTCTCAAGCATGATGCCGGGACCTGTACACCTTTCTGTACAAGTCTTGCTAAAAAGATAATCATCGTAGTTTTTCTTGACTACTAAAGTATTTTCTTTGCCTCCTATTTGCTCTACTAAAGGTATTTTAAAAAAGAGATCACATCTTTGATTAGGGCTCCATCTTTGACCCATGTCAAAATTACTACTGGCTACAACTACCTCTGGTTGGTGGTCAACATACCTATAAGGTATATTCATATAGTCTGTAGGTAAATTAGAGCAGTTCCAGAAGTGAAAATCGGTATATTTCTTAAAATCTGTATCGTAAGCTTGCTTTACAGCAAATACTAAAGACTCATCTAGTTTATAACCGAACTCTTTTGATGTGGTAAGCTTCTTTTTATATTTATTTAGAGATGGGCCGCATGCTAGTATATAGCAGTCTTGACCTTTCTTACTGTTCTCCAGTGTTGATAAATCCATTATAGCATATGTAGTTTTTGCTTAGCTTGCGCTATCATCCATCTGTCTTTTTTGTCAAGATGAGATCTAAGTTGGTCGTCAATCTGGCGAAGCATTTCAGGCTTCTCGCCCATATGTTGATCTCTAACCTTTTGAATGCCTTGTACAACTTTTAATAAGGTAGCGCTTGCTCCTTTGGCTGGCATTGCGAACGGAGCAACTAGGGTAACAACTTTTAATCCTATGCCTAATACTACTAAAAATATAACTATACCCACAATCCAATAAACTTTACCCATTAGACTAGAGTATTTAGTGGCCTGTAGTGCGTTTTCTTGGTTAATTGCTTTTAGCTTTGTCTGAGCGTCTTGTAGCTGACTCGATAAAATTCTATTTTGGTTCTGTATTGCAATCAGCTCTTTGTCCATAGTAGCCAATAAGTCTTGGCCTTTTTTTACTTCTGATGGGTCAGTAGATAGTAGACCTGTTACCATTTGATCAGACTTCATGGCGTTTTCCATTTCAGGAGGTCCTAGGGCTGTTACTCCTCTAGTTGTCATTTGTTTAGCTACCTGAGACTGAGGAGAGGGGTCGGGATCTTTCTGCAGGGCTTGGTCTGCTGCGTACACAAAAGTCCTGCCGCTTTCTATCTGTTTGCTTTCGTTTTTATTCTTCTGTTGTTCTATATTTTGTACTACCTCTTCTTGTTTATTGAACTTCCCGAGCGGTGTGGCGCAGCCAGCTAAAACCACTAAAAATAAAGCAAAAATATAAAATACATCCTTCATGTGCGTTGCTTTCTCTAAATTCATATATATTTCTCCTGTATAGTTTTAAACACTTGTATAGCCTTATCCAAATCTATATCTAGCTTGCCTCTTGAAAACCCTTTCTTTATATAGGTTAAGTATCTTTTGTACGACTCCTCGTAACTGTCGTTTCCTGAATCTGCTTTGCAATATTCTTGAATAGCGGATTTAAAAAATACAATCAAAACTAAGCACAAGCAAGCTCCTTCTAAATTAGGTTTTGCTGTATCAAAGGATATGTTTTTTATATTCTTTAAGCAGAAGAAATATTTGTAGAAAGCCTCTGAAAGAAAAATGCATTCCTCTTTAGATAACCCGTTTTTAATCCCTACTTTAAACACCATTAGCATAGCACTTAGCTTGGGGTGTAAGTCAAGTAGTCTTTTTTTACTTAGTCTTTTTTTGGCTGCTTGTTCAATTACAAGTAAAGCATCACTATCATCTTCTGTTATCTTATCTATTGTTTGTTCTTTTACTTTTAGTAAGTGAGATAGATATGAAACAGCTACTGAATCTATAATATTATCTTTTGTCCTGTTTTTAGGCACTGTCTATCTTGATATCAGTAGGGCTAGCTTTTTCTTTGTATTGCATGCCTCTTCGTTTAGAGGAGTAATCTCTCTCTGCTTTTTTACGGACAGGGTCTTCTCCTCCAGTGACTTGCTTTCTTTTTTCGCTTAGCTCTTTTGAGTAATCCCAGATTTCACCCATCGTCCCTTTCATATTTTTTGTTTTATCTGTAAACTGCTGAGCAGAAAACGGGTCCAAGGTGCTGTCTACGCTAGCATTGGGCACGGTAAACACTCTATCAAATTGTTTTCCGTCTTCAGAGTAGACGTGTTCCTCGTCAATCCCTTGAATAACCGAAACGACTTCACCTGTATCTGGGTTCTCAAATAAATACTCAGGCATCTTTAACTGCTTCCAAAATCTTATCAGTGGTTTTTTCGTAAGTAAACTTTTCTTGTAGTTTTAATCCTTCTTTGTTTTCGGGATTAGATTCTACTCTTTCAATAGCTTTCTCGCACGCATTTATAAAAGCGTCCTCATCGAAATCGTATATTCTTCCTTGGTTATAGTCTGCTCCCTCGTTGAAAAATACTCCGTCAACGGATGATATTTTACCCGACGGCGTTACTAGAACAGAATTTTCTTCGGTTGCCCATTCTTTGTATCCGGTTGCATCCATTATAATAGAATGCTTTCCCATGGCTACAGAGTGAAACTCTGGCAAGCCCCATCCTTCTCCTCCAGACATACCTATAACTATATTTGCAGAATTAAGAAAATCGTTGTACTGTATATTCTTATCCATAAAAGGTAAGAACTGTATATTAAAATACCTATTTCCCTCTAAGATTCTAGATATTAAACCCGGCATTTCTTTTTGCAAGAAAGTATTATGAATAGCGCATTGAAGTTGGTACTTTTTATTGTTACCAAACTTTTTAGCCCAAGCTTGTATTACTTTTTTGTGCCGTTTTCTTTTTTCTAATTTACCGCATAAATTAAAAACAATCCTACCGTCGTCGAAGTATTTCTTATCTAATTTTTTAAAATGATTTTTATCAAATCCTAGGTGAAGTAAATCTGATTTCACTCCGTAATTAGAGAAAGTGTCAATAGAGTGTTGTGTTGTAAAAAATAACTTGTCAGCGTTTGAAGCTATATTAACTTCCGCCTTGGTTGGTGAGTCGAGCTCATAAAAGGACATCATAACTCTCTTGTTAGAGACCGAATTCATACCCGATGCGTTTAGATGCCATAAAGAGAATACGGGAATTTCTTTTCTATGCTGCTTAGGTCCTTTATCTATGCAGCTTTTAAGCCATTTTAAAAAGTCTTGAGATAGAGTGTAAGACTCTACGTCTTGGTTTATGGGAAATAAGCTTGGCTCAAGCCCCCTCTTGTGTATCTCTTGCAAGATACAGAGGGAGACTTGGCCAAAGCTCAGCTTGTTAACAGGGAGCTGTAAGGCGAAATCCATTACAGAAGCGCTTCACCGTCGTCACCTTGAGTGGTGGTAGCAGTCTGCTGCTCAGTAGCGGTAGCCGTCTGAGTTTCAGCAGGCTTAGACAAATAAATCCTAAAATCCGGAGAGTTTTCAGACTTCTTATCCTTGTTGAAGAAAGCTACAACAGGGACCTTCTTGTCCTCTCCAAACTCTGTTTGGATTTTAAAGTGACCTGAAAAATACTTCTTGCCACTCGCTTGAGATGTCTTTGTCCAGAGAGCGCCGATTTCTCTCTTTTCCCATTCGTTATTTGTATTTTCTGACATAACTTCCCTTAGTCTAATATTAACTTAATTCAGTGTCAAGTATTTTATTTGATTTTTTCATATTAAGTATACCCCACATAGGTTGTAAATTAGTGAAATGGTTGGGGCTTTTGCCTGTAAACTTAGATATTGGAATTATATGATCTATATGCCAAGAGTCTTTGTGGTCCCCATTTTCTCCTGAGCCATAGTTTTCCCAATTCATTCCGGGGTTAAATAAAGATTCTAAGTGTTGCACAAGTTCTTTTTTGGTGCACCCTATATCTTTGTTGAAGTTGTGATCTTTTGATTTCAAAAAACCTTTTAATCTCCTTCTAAGATTTCTTGCAACTCTCGCTTCTGGAGTTTTTTCGTATTTTCGGACTTTATCTCTATTAGCTTTTCTCCATGCTTTTACGCCCTCGTAGAATTTCTCGTATTCTTCTGGTGAAAGGTTATTGTATTTATCCCTATTTTTTTGCTTTTCGCATTCATAGCACACGTAAGCCATTCTAATACCGGTGACACCACAAGTCGAATTATCAGTAAAACTATCGTCTTTCCCCCAATTAGCGATAATCCTTTTTCTTCCCGGGTTCAATTTATGTGTTCTGAATTGATCAAAGTTTTTGATTTCTCCACATTTCCTACATACAGTATTTCCTTCTTCTGTATTAGTGAGAAAGTAAGTTGCGTCATTGTCTTGATCGAAAACTACGTAATCTTCTTCAGCTAGCTCAATTAATCTTTGGGGAAGGACTTGGTGTGTGTTCGATTTGTGGTATTTACCTCTTTTCGAAAGGTGTATATATCTTTCAATTGTACCCTTTAAGTGAAAAAAGTTGCAGCGTGAGTCGAAGCGCGAACTTGTCCCTGTTAGAGTTGCTGGAATTTTTAAGGGCTCGGGAATCAGCCCTAGTTTTTCTTTGACTTTTAGGTTTTTTCTTAAGCTTTTAACACTATCTGATTTATTTTTACAATGGATCTGGTTAACTCCTGACTCATTTATGATCTCGATAGCTTCGGGACTAGATAAGAGATCGTTGAAACTTACGCCAAGAACTTTTTCAGCCCAATTGATCTGCCTAGTTTTAATATATTTAGACTGGTTTAGTATTTCGTATGTCATTGATGCATTTATCCCGGCATTCCGCTTACTATAAATTCTTATGTCATTGGGGTCGAGACAGCTCTTACAAGCTTCATCAACTAAACAGGACCAGTAAGGCTCTTGTCCATCCAAACCTATTGTTATATTATGGAAGTCGGCTTCAGCCTTATCCTCAAGGCAAATATTACATTCAATCATAATCTATTTCTTTTCTGTAATTCTTCTTTTCAGTATCTCTGCTCCCCTTTTATGCAGATTAATTGCTGTTTGAGAGCTAAAGCCTAGCTGCTTTCCTATGGTTGACCAAGTCATCTTCTCTCCAGCGAAGTACCTTAGTGAGTATACGCTCTTTATTCTTTTGTCTTTAATTTTATTTAATTCATTAAAAATAAATTTATTCATTTCAATGTTTTTATATGGATGGTCTTGAAGAGAATGGCTCGAGTTCTTCTTCACTCTTTCGGCAAGCATTTGTTTCTTAGCCTGTTTACTTATCATGTGCAGGCATTTATACTTAACATTATTACTTAGCCAAGTGCAAAAGCTAGATTTCTCTCCTAAATCAAAACTCTTCGCCGACTCGTAAATAATTAAATCTTTATCTGATAAAATATCATTAGGGTCGGCCCCAGAATCTGACAGGGGCTTTATATACTTTGAATACATAGATATAAACACAGGGGAATATCTATCTATAACTTTCTCCAGAGACTCGTTACAGTCCTTGTCTTGAACGTTTTTTATTTCATTATAAAAGTTTTTCATAATTTAAAAGTAAGAGCACTCCGCAAGCGGAGTGGGCAAATTCGATATTTAGGTTTATGACAGGTAAGTGCTTTAGCTCTGGGCGCAGTCCACCCAACTTGAAGATTAAATAAACGATTACAAAAGAACGCTCTCGCTTCCATGTTAGTTCCAATCGCAGGGAATTTCTCCTTTTCGGCCGTGTCTCTCAACAGCCTAGCTAATGACTCCTGTAATCTATATAAAAAGTATGAATACTAAAAGGTAGAACTTTTTTAGATGGTCTCACTTCTCTCAAACGCCGCCTGCACCCGCTTGTAGCGCACCTTCCAAGGTTCGAGAAGCCCCTTCGGGGTTGTTGGTATCTTAATGTTGACAGACTTGCTTTCGCTTAAACCTTTTAATCATACTTTCTGGATTATAGATTTGTCTTGACTTTTTGTCAAGTCTTTTTTAAAATTTAAAAATGAGCAGGTTAACTTGGCTTGAATACGGAATGGAGCTAGCTAAGACAGCTTCTTTAAGAAGCGAAGACCCATATGTACAGGTTGGGTGTTGCATACTTAGACCAGATAACAGCATAGCATCTTTAGGCTACAATGGTGCTCCTCCGGGAGTAGACATTGACTGGTCAGATAGAGACGACAGAAGAAAACGAGTCATTCATGCAGAGACAAACGCTTTAAGGTTCATAAAACCGGGAGAAGGAGACAGAATGTTTGTAACCTTAATGCCCTGTTCCGACTGCCTTAAAAACGCAGCTTCGTATGGGATCAATAAAATATTTTACAATAAAGTTTACAATTTTGACACCTCAGCAAAAGACCTAGCGCAAGAATTTAGAATAACATTACAACAAATAACATGATATCAGTATATATTAAAAAGTCAGATGAATTAGCCAAAACGCCAACTAGAGCAAACGACTCAGATGCAGGATACGACCTTTACTCCACGCAAGAAGGCGTGATCCCAGCAGGAGGTCGGAGGATAGTAAAAACAGGTATCTCAATAGCTATACCGCCCGGATATTATGGTAGAATAGCCCCAAGGTCCGGGCTAGCAATTAAAAGAGGTATCGACGTACTTGCTGGCGTTGTGGACTCTGGTTACAGAGGTGAAGTTGGAGTAGTGCTTCAAAACTTATCTGAACACGATTTCCCATTTTCTCAAGGAGAAAGAATAGCTCAATTAATACTAGAACAGTGTAATACTATAGGGTGGGTCGAAGTTGAAGAACTTGAAGACTCAGTCAGGTCAGATGGAGGTTTTGGTAGCACAGGCAGTTAAGACGCTGGCAGCTTCTATAGCTAGCTGCGGAATACTTATAGCATGGTTTAATACTGACATGTTAGTGTCTTATATAAAGCTTTTTCGCTTAAGTAGACTGACCTACTTAAAAGAATACGAAGACTTTATGCTAGAATGTCCAAATAGCAAGACAACCTTTTTGCAATTTTCTTACATCAAAGAGTCAACATTCATAAATAAATTAATTAGTTGTCCTTATTGTTTTTCTTTTTGGGTATGTCTTGTATGCTCTGTTGTAGCTACCAGTAATATATTATTAACATTTGTTTGCTATCCACTATCTTTAGTTATGTATCTAAGTTTTATTAAAATTTTTTTAAAAGATGAGTAAGTTACTACCTTTACAAGTTTGTACTGAATTTTCTTCTTTACTTTTGTCTAAGCCTTTGGTACTATTAGACATACCGAGACTGAAGAAAGTCTTGGAGCTTTGCGGAAAATCAACTAGCTGTTGTGCTTCGGCAAAAGAGGCCTTAAGGTCAGCGGCTGAGAAAGAAATTTACGATCTACTTAAATCACTAGAAGAGGACGAAGTTAAAAAGTTAAAAGAAGAATTAGTAGATAAAAAAGAAAACTCTGGATTGAATATTATTTTTGAAAAAATTAGCAGAAATTTAACAATATGACGTGTGATACAGATACAAACAAGGTACTGGAAATTCATCGCAAGATGGTGGATAAGACAGTAAGGGTGCTTGAAGGTTCATATACTTGGATCGGAAAAGTTATTGATGTGGTGGATACTGATCATTTCTTAGTTAAAAGAAACAGAGATGCAGAACCAAAAAAAATCAACATGTTCGATATTAGGTCTCTTTAATGAATTCTCAAGCTATGTTTGACCGCCTATTCTTCGAAGCAGATTTACCTAAGCAAGACCTGCCAGAAGAAATAAAGCACCAAGATATGTCTGAGTTAGAATTTCAGACTTCTGACTTAAATCAAGAAATGGATGTATGGTCTGTATCTGCAGCAGGCGAGCTCTTTATACACGAAGTAGAGCGCAACATCGTAAAAGATGACTCATCCTCGGAAGGTTTTATGGTAGAAGAAAAGCCTCTAGGTATCAAAAAGATGGAGCAAACCACATCTGTCCATTTTTACAGAGTATTCGAAGGAGAAGAAAATGACTACTGGGTTTCTTTTGATGCGCTTTTCCGTAAAGGTGAGCTAGTCTCAGTAGACCTCCATGAACTTAACACTGTAAACAAAGAAGAGCGCCAAAAAGCCAAGAGTGAAGCTAAAGAGTTTATGGAAAAATATAAAGAAAGGCAAGAGAGAAAAACTCATTTCTTAATTAAACCTTTTAAGCTTGCGATTGGCTTAACTCTTGTAGCCTTACATTTCGTAGGTAGTAGGCTTTCTAAATTTCACTCTAATCTATGAAGAAAGAGTACGTAGACATAGTGATAAAAGGAAAATTTTTCCCAGAATATTTTCTTTATGTATCTAAAATAGCAGAAGGAGTAGAAGGTACGTTTGTTGAAGCAGGCTTCGGCAAAGGCTTATCTGCTAATATATTTGCTAATATAATGGAGAGCGGGTTCGTAACCAAAAGAAGTATGTGGTTATATGATTCGTTCGAAGGATTTCCAGAACCCTCTCCAGAAGACAAGTCTATCAAAAATGTACAAAAAGGAGAATGGAAAGTGCCAATCGAACCGGCATTAAAAGTGCAAGATAAAATAGACAGACAAGTAAATGTGGTTAAAGGTTATTTCGAAGACACTATTCCTAATTCGTACACGGGAGGCCAAATAGCTATACTTCATTTAGACTGTGACTTATATAACTCTTATAAGGTTTGCCTTGAGGGTCTTTATGATAAAGTCGCCCCGGGAGGCGTTATTCTTTTTGATGAATATAAATCCGCAAAGCAACTACAGTTTTTCCCGGGTGCATCAAAAGCAATAGACTCTTTTTTCAAAGATATTGATATTCAAATGTTTAGGGCTAACTACGATCCCTCCATATATAAATCGCCTAAACAGAAATTTTTTACAATTAAACCAAGTTAATTTATGATAGGTATAAGCGGTATAGCAGCGTCAGGTAAAGATCTATTTTGTAGGCTTTTGCTTAAAGAAATTAAAGGCCAAAGAATAGCTTTAGCAGATCAACTTAAAGAAGAAATAAAACCTTATATTATTTCTAAGTATGGTATCGATGTCACAAACTGTTCAACAGAATCAAAAAACAAAGT
>CEUT01020150.1_pt1 | contig 15689 bp, 7 predicted proteins | sample 531401 | NCBI WGS metagenome assembly CEUT01 (sample SAMEA2622821, study PRJEB7988) | marine metagenome | biome: marine biome (ENVO:00000447); feature: surface water layer (ENVO:00002042); material: "saline water (ENVO:00002010), including plankton (ENVO:xxxxxxxx)" | depth 5 m | reverse complement strand
GCAACTTCAAAGGTTTTTGCTGTCTTGGTAATATCTGCTGCGAGAGTAGTAGCAGCATCTCCAGTATAATTTTGAGTTGCTCTTGGTGTTGCAGTATAAGTAATCTCTCTGGTAGCGTTGGAAGTATCGGTTCCAGTGAGGTAACTGATAGAAGCTCTCTTGATGATATCTTTGGTTGCAGTGGTTGCAGGACCAAACAGATATGTTTTTGCAGTAAATCTTAAGGTATAAAGAAGAACTCTTCTAGAGGTGAAATCTCCTTCATAATCATCTTGCATGGTGATGTTTTCCAACACCACTGGAATATCTTTTTTCTCTTGAATTGATTCTACTAATTCAACGGTAAGATTATATGCTGGTTGAAAGTAGGGTAAAATTTGTTCAATAATTTGAAGAGCATCATCATTCAATTTTGACATGATTGATAACTCAAATTGCATATTGTAAGGAACAGGCATATACTGTTTCTTTACAATAGATCCATCATTAGGATCTTTTACAGTGAAGTTCTGTACTGTAGAAACCTTACGCGAAGGGTCATATGTCAATCCAGTAAACTCAAAAGACATCCTTGGCAAAGTAATTGCAAAGGGTTTATTGAGATCTGGTGACTGGTTTATTCTTGCCAGAAACTTCTGTGTAGGACCATATGCCAGAGGAATCTTTACAACGCTAACAACGTTATCCGAAGAATCTTCGTGCTTAATCGAAATATTGTTAAAGAGAGTACCAAAAGATATAATGGTCCTCCTCAAAACTTCGTTGTAAAAATACTCAAACATTTTTAAGTCCTACAATATCTTTATATTAAGATATTTTTATTTAGGGAATACCGAAGGGGTTCCTTTCACTGAAGTCTATAATTGCATCGGCCTCAGTTTCAATATTAATATTGTCAGCAAATCCATCATCTGCTGGATTAGAGTCTGCAACACGCAGAGGATACGATGCTCCAGATGTGGATCCAACAATATTTTCTCCGATGGTGAATTCTCCAGTAACTGTTCCAACTTCAAGAGTATTTGTCTCAGAATTCCAAACTCTGACTCTTGCTGTTGTTCCACTAGAAGATCCAGTTACAATTTCATTAAAGGAGAACGTACCAGAACCAGAACTTTCTGGATTGCCAATAACAAGTGTAGGTGCGACAGAATATCCAACACCAGTGTTTGAAAGGTGAATTGCAGAAATAGTTCCAGCAGCACTTACAATCGGATATGCAACAGCAGATGCAGTGGTCACACCCGTTTCAAATACTTCATTAGTGAACGTGACTGTTGGTGCCTCTGTATATCCTCCACCACCAGATGTAACAGTGATGATACCAACAACACCATCACCAATCGTTGCCGTTGCAGTAGCACCGCTTCCAGTTTGATTTGATGGAACACTAAATCTTACACCAGGAGCAACTGTGTAACCAGCACCAGATTTTACTACATTTACTGCTTGTACCGATTTTAGACTTGCGTTAGTGTTCTGATTACATACATTAATTCCACCAATCATGGTGGCGATACCAACAGCAGTCGTTCCTCCTGCTGGAGCTGATGTAACACCAACAGTTGGAACAACACTATATCCACCACCTCTGTTTGTAACAGTAAAGGATCTAACACCACCATCAAAGATAGCAGCAGTTGCAGTCGCTGTTACACCAGAACCAACCAAAGTAAGTGTTTGTGTTGGACCCTGAATGGTGTTGATACCATCATCAGTAAGTCCATCATACTCTTCACCGATAAGATTATTATCAATATCATCGATACCAGTTGCGATAACTTCGTCTTCCAGACGGAAGAGTTCGCAATACAGTTCATAGACATAGAGATTTTGTAATTGATAGTATGGCTTTGCATATTCAATATCTTTGATCTCATAGATTCTATCATCGAGAGGGAACCAAATAAGATCTCCACTCTTTGGCCTAGTTGATAGTTTTACATTTGTCTGATCTTCAATCAAAGGAGTAATATAGTTTTCAAATCTATCTCTTGAAATGATAAGTCTTACTTCATCTTTTGATTCAATTCCAAACTTTGAAAGAATATTTCCCGCACCAGAATACTGATCATAGTTATCAACATATGCTTCAAGAGGAAGTGCCATGTCAAATTTTGACTGCACGACTTCTCTTATGACAGTATTCTCCGTCATAAATTTTCTAGGCAGATAAAAGATATCTACACCATAAGTTCTGAGCTGCTCATTTATCAAATCCTGAACAAGGTTCTGTTCAGAGGATGTGCCTTGTGTAAAGAAAGGATTTAATACCATGATATCAACCTATCATATCGTATGGAGGAAGTTCATATGTATTTGACATCTGCTCCCTGATTATCTGCAATTCTCTTTCCGCATCATCATAAATTTGACGGCCATTTAATTCAATTCCACCTGGTAGTTTAACACCTTGGAACTTTATCAAATTTTGACCCCACTGTCTCTTCATCAAAGCAGTCAAATATCGTTTTAAGAATGAATCATTCCAAACTCTTGTATGGGTATCTGGATCTATCAAACGATAGCAATCAATAATAATGTAATCATCAACTGACATAGATCCCCAATCAATATCCAGATAAAGTCTATCTGTTCTTTGATTAAATCGAATCATCTTTTCAGTACTCAGTGCAAAATCAATATCTTCAAGATATCGTTTTGTCATCGCATAGGTCAAAATTTCAGTCGATCCCCAATAGTAGATATCGTTGAGGAACAACTGATACTTAACACTGAACATGTTATTTGTTACAGTGTTTGATCCGTCAAATTTGAATATTTTATTTACGCCAAGAACTTCAGGGGGAACTTTGAGATAGTTACTATTTTCTTCAAAAGAAAAAGTTACAGTGCTACCATCAATTGTAGAGGTATTTGTGGTAGTTGTTATCCCAGCAGCATTATTAGTTCCTCCTCTAGCTCTCCCTCTATCAATATCTGCTTGAGTTATTTTATATTTTAAAAATGTTTGTGTCAATCCGTCGTAGTCACGCTCATGAAATATCTGCAGAGCATCATCCACCAAGTCATCTACTTGCTCATCAGCAATATTAATTTCCAGGACAGGAGCCCCTAGTTGCCTTTTGCAATAATTTACTAGATCTGTCCTACTTGCTGGTTTTGCCATTTATTTCACAAGTTTCCTAAGTGTATTTAGGGTGCTGACGATACTGGATTATAAACGTAGACGTTTCCGTTAGCTAACGTATAAAAAGTTCCACCAGCAGCAACTAAAATATCATAGACATATCTTCCTTCTGTTGTTGCTCTTGTGTCAGTAGATCCCAGAGAAATCTTCATCTGACCATCATAAGCACTTGTAAATCCCACAGTAAATGAAGAAGTAATCCCAAGTGTTGCTCCAACAGCAACACTCTTGGACATAGCTGCAGACCCGGTGTATCCAGTCAAATCAAAATTGCCACTTGAGGTAGTTTTTACGTTTAAATTTACCTCAAAATCTGATCCTCCATACATGGTCAAGTTAAGACCATATGGAACTCCAGAATCTGGATCAAAAGTGATTGTTTTAGTTGCCATCTGGGATACCTATTACTGCAATAGTTTCTTGCTGTTTATAATATAATTTGATGAAAGATTTTGCAATATTTCTGAGTTCATCTCGATCATCACATTCATCTATCTGGGTGGCAAGTTTTTGGTAAGCAAAACTTTTTGATAGATTGCTAAGTTCTATGTCATTTGGATCCATTTAGTAACTCCTTTAGTAAAAATTTAATTTCATCGATGTCACCTTTCATATTAGCAAGTTCTTGCTCCATGTTCTGTACCTTATGATTCTTTTCAGTTTTCACGTTACGTCTTGAAAGATACTGTTGATACTCTAAGGTATTGACATTAACGACTGCATTTGTCTCAGGATCTCTTGCGAGATCCTTATGACCTTCTAATCCATAAAATTCCATATTATGCTAAAGCGATAACTCTAAGCTCTTTGACTCTTGGGACAAAGCACTGACTTGTAGAAGTTAGATTTAATTTCACTCTATACGTTCTGAATGATGGCAATTGATCAATAGTGAACGTATACTCTCTATAATCTAGATCTCTGCTATCATATCCATATGTATTTGATTTGAGAACAAATACATCTGATTCACCATTATTATTTTCTGGGGCAATAATCTGACCTCTAGAGTTGAGATTACTATAGCCAGGGAACGGAGTAAAGATTGGTTCAAGTCCTGGTTTGTCGCTGACACAGTAGAATGCTCTAATATCATTCACGTCAGTAAGGTGTCCTGCAAGAATAATCTTGAGGGAAGATGCTGGATTTTCCAAAACAATCTCTTTGGAGATATACTGGCATCCAGTTGGATCTTCATCAACTGTATCAACTCTAGAATCAGTTGCATAATCAGTGATAATATCATTAACTCTGTTTGATGTCAGAATTGCACTGACTCTCTGAGAGTCAATAACAGGACTGATACGAGTGTCAGTTGATGTAAGGAACAGTCTCATGTTCATGGACTTATTACCCTCAATCGTTGTGAGATTAGCATCTTCGTTGATCTTAGATGCAATCATTCTTGGAGAATCAAAGTAATTCTTCTTATTGATGGTAATATCTTCAAATCCCTTGTCAACATAAGGAATTTCATTTCCACTGAAACTCTTACTTGAAACAGTTCTAACTTCACCAGAAATAGATGTACCAGAAACAGTAAGATTTTGAACGTTTGGAGTGATGATTTCAAAAGGCATATTTTGTGTAGCCTTTACTTCAAATCCACCAGCAGATTTTGTGGTTCCCATATAAAGTTTAGGGAATCCAACATCGGTGCTTCTGTCAGTTCCAGTGGTGCTGCTCATGTCCAGTTTGACTTTATAAGAGTCAAACGTAAATGGATCTGCTTGCGTAACATCACTTAAATCATGAGTTCTATTAATTCTTTGCAAGTTAACGCCGCCAAGTTCATATTTGTGAACTGGAGTACCAGCAGGATATGTTCTAGGTTCAGCTCCTCTAGTGATGGTTCCACTAATGGTGTTTCCTGCAACTTGAGTATATGTAATGATTTCATCACCAATCTGCAGGTAACCTGCGTTAGTTGTTCCAACTCCAACATTTTCAAATGTTGTAAATGAAGATGCTGCTGAGACAGTGATTCCATCTGTAGAACCTGCAGGAAGTTCAACTGCAAGAGTGGTTGGTTTAACATCACCACGGACACCAGAAATCTTGACCTGATTATCTGTAAAATACATACCATGGTTTTTGTGGTCCACAGTAAAGTGCATTCCATCATTATCAACATTTACTGAGGAAATTTGAACATCTCCTCCGGGTGCTCCTGGAAGATCATTATTCAAAGTTGTAGCTGCACCAGCACTTGTGAAATAACCAAGGCTCTTAGCAGCACCAACAACAAATTCACCTTGAACATTATTAAGAATAAGTTCATTAGTGATTCCAATTCCCGCAACAGTCAATCTGACGTTTCTGCCCATCGATGCAATACCGATGGTGGTAATACCGAGAACGTCTCCGATTTGATATCCAGATCCACCTGCAGTAATTGTTGCTCCACTTGCAACAATAGATCCATCTCTGACACTGACCTCTGCAGTTGCTCCTCTACCATTACCCGTAATAGTTACAAGATTTACACCAGCAAAGGTAAAACTTCCATCAGCAGGTGTAAGTCCAAGGCCAGCATTAGTGATCGAAAGGTTACCTGTAGCAGATCCAGCAGTGCCTACAAGGTCTCCTGTGGCGTTTGTGCCTAGTTGATAGAAGGTATTGCCAATTTCATATCCAGAGTCAGCCACGGTGGTTCCAAGACCAACTCTAATTTGTCTAGAGTTGAGACTAATTGGATCAGGAAGAAGAGTAGGAATCTGTTTGTTTCCTTCCGTCAGTTCGGGACTATAGAATTCAACAGATCCATTTTCAATAAAGTCTGCTCTATACAGAGTAAACTTAAGATCTTCCCACTGACTTGGTTCCCATGTAGAAGCGTTTTGTGATTTGAACAGAGATCCAAGATATGGTTGGTTAGAAATGAACGTATCTGTTAAAAGATCATTCTCACCAATTCTAGAAATGTAGACACTGTATTTGGTTGAGTTAGATGCTAAACAAATTGCATATTCAGTTCCACCTTCCAAATAAACAGGGGCTTTGAACTGAACATTTGTTGCAATAGATCCATCAGCAGATGTGATAATATCATTTGGATCAAGAACAATTTCAGAGAATGGAAGAACTTTTGAAGTTGGAAGTCCATTCTTCATAGATCTAAGTTGGAAGACAACTGGAATATCCATATCATCTTTGGATCTAAAGAATACGTCACAACTGGTAAGGAATACTCCAGTCTCATCCTCAACTAAGAATGACTGTGCAAGTGGATCATAATAAGTGATGATTGTCTGTGTTCTGCTTCTAGATCCAATAACTTCAGAACTTACAACTTCAGTTCCAAGATCTCTGTTAACATTCCTGCTTTGGAACTCATTCTTAAGTTCAACTCTTGCATTTCTAACAGAGATAATATTTTCTTGAACAGTTTCAAGAGTTCCTTCAGCACTGAATGATTCTTCAGCGATTGTTGTTGCATCATCCTGATTGTTATCAATATCATTTACGAGAGTAAATGTCTTAGTTCCTGTTTCAAATCTTGGATGGTTGGTATTATTGCCATCAGGAATAAAGTAACTTCCAATCAAAACTGCAGCCAGATCGGAAATAAGTCTGACATTAGTGACTGTGGCTAATGCTCCACTTGTGCTTCCTCTAAGAACCATTCCGGCTTCAACATGACCGAAGAAATCTCCTCTTGCTTCTGAAGAAAGAGACGCGGTATCAACATTCAAAATTGTGGAAGTTGATGAATATGTTGCTGCTAAATCAATATTAGAATATGGGTTCTGTGGATATGTTTTTGTTGGAGAATCATATGCACCCTCTCTGTGATTAGATTGAGCTGCTCTAAATCTAATTGAGGCAACTGCATCACTACGATTTAATTCAGCAAGTCCAGTTCTTTGCATTTCACCGATAACTGTTTCTCCAACCTGGAAAGTTCCAGATGTCATAGAGATTTCTAACAGTTTTGGTACACAATACTTAGAAATATCAACGCCATCAAAGAAAGCATAAAGTCTAGTAAGTGGTTTGACTCTCTTAGCAACAAACTCAACGTTTCTAGATCTCATAAATGGAATGAGATCTCTACTGACAGTTCTATCTCCAACGGAAGTTTGATCAAACTGTTCTGTTACGATGGTTCTAACACCATTTCTAGAAACAGTGCCAAACTCTCTGGTTGTTCTAAGTTGTTCTTCAATTACTTGGTCAGTGACCGTTCTAGTTGATGTTCTTGTTCCTGGTCTCCAACGTTCACCTTGATGAATAACATCAGGACCATTATTAATAACTTTTGTTCTAGTTGTTTCTACAACTTCAACACCTGTCCAGTTAGTTTCCCAAGAATCCCAAACGATAGGACCGAATCCTGTTTGTGGATCAATAGTACCATTATCAGCGAGATTATTAAATGTTTCGGCATAGTTGCCTTCTGTTTCAATAATTTTAGCTTCTAATCTTGCAGTATCCACCCAGTTGTCTGATGCAGGAGTAAGTTCAAGAGTTCCATTCCAGAAACTAATCAAGAAAGGAGTAACACTTTCAGTTCTAGTTGCAAAAGTTTGGGACAAATATTCAACCTCTGAATAATCAAGAGTTAAAACATCATTCTGCTTTCTTACATTATTACCTTCAATAGCAGCAAAGTTAACATCATCTGTTGCATCAGTGTCAACCACTGGTCCGAAGGTCATATCTACGGAATTAGTGTAGTGTCTTGGCCTTAACTCATTATACTTTCTATCGATAGCGTTATTGATATTAATTCTATCTTCTTGTGCAGAAAAATCATTAAAATTATCTACGAAGAATCCTGATTTAAATCTATTCAGTCCTTCTGCATCGGGAACAAAGAAGTTTGCAGTTTCTTTTTCTAACAGTGATAATGTAGTGTAATACTCAAGACTCTTGATTCTATCCTCAAGTTTCTTGATATCTTTCATTTGATATCTCTTATAATCCAAGAATGCAAGTTTTGCATCAGATGGAGCATAGAGATATGGTGGTAAAGTTACCGTGCAAAGTTCAATTGCATCATCAATTGGTTCCGGTCTTTGTGGATCATCTGATGGAGTTCCATAAATGATTTGGAATCTACCATCCTTGGACAAATATACTCTATCAATTCTTCCTTGATAGTAAGAATAATCCATGATAATGGTCTCATCAGATGCCAAAGTATTTGCGGCGGTTTGACCTGAGGTATTAAAAGATCTTCCAAAGAATTCAAGAGGCGATCTTACGTCAGCAGCCACTGTATATTCAGCAACTCTTGGTCTGATATCAATAATATCAGAATTTCTGTAAATTTCTACAGTTCTAATTTCATTAGCATAATCAAAATTATTATATGAATTTACTGTTACAACATCTCCAGTATCAGTAGAATCAAAAGATGCACTAGAGAAATATATTTTTAGTTGTTTTGCAGGAGATGTTTTTCCTTTTTTTCTTTTAAGGCGACCATGATCATAGAAAGTTTCTTCCTGTCCGCTTTTGAATTTGTAATTTGCAGAAACATTAAAACTTGGAGTTCCAATACTAGCAATTACTGCACCAATATTTGACTCTTGTGCCTCTACAGTTTCTCCCTCAACAAAAGGAATTTCAGTTTTATTGATAAATGTGATCGTAGAATCATTAAGTTTTTCAGATACGATTGCTCTTGCACCACTCGTTTGACCAACAATCTGTTCACCAACCAATAGTTCTGTTGTAGTTGTTGACGCACTATTAATTGACTGTAGAGTCATGTTTGGAGCAGAAGCTGCAGAGGTATCTGCAGATTCATAGATTCCATGAATTTCAATAATATCTGGGAAGTTTAAAGATATAACTTCATCTTCAACTCTAGTTCCGAATGGGAAGTTTCCATGTGTAAGTCCATTATTCAAAGTTGTAGATCCGATACCAGATCCTGCTAATTTAGATTTATCAACAATAATAGAGTTAACTCTATTCTTAATCTTAACTTTTGCTTTTGGACTTGTCTTATTAAGAGTTGCAATCAAAGTTGCACCAGTATCATCTGTACCTAAATTGCGAATTTGTAAGGTTTTGCCATCGGCACCAATATCAAACTTATCTGCAGTAAGAACTTCTGTAGATCCATCAGATCTTGTCAAAAGATATCTCTCTTCATCAAATTGCAAGAATGTTTCATTAGTTCCTGCTGTTACCTGTGCGGAGAGTTGATTACTAGCAATATCAACACTAAAAGTTTTTCTAATTACTAATGTTGCTTCAGAAATATCAACATTAGAAATATTTCTTTTTGCTAAAGGTGTGTATAAAGACGAATCAGAAATAGATGCAAGATCTGTCTTAAGAACTTTTAAATCTGTTACATCTAAAGTTGCTGCTGGTAAAAATGCACTAGCAACACCAACAACATCAGTTACTGCAGCTACCGTGATCGTTGTTGTTGCAACACCCACAACTCTTGCGATAATAGGATCATTTCTGAGTCCTGCAGTTGTGTCGGTATATTCAATCAGATCATTTTCTTTTACAAGAGTTCCGGGGAAATCAGTATTCTTGGCAGTAATCGTACTGATGCCGCCAGACAAAGCACTAACAGTGGCAATACCTGCACTAAACTTAGTGGACTGAATTACGTCTGCACTAAATGTGTTGATACCAACGGTTGTAGGAGTTCCTTCATACCCATCCATTCCATAGACAGATTTGATGTCAGCAACACCATGTTCGGTGATAGCTACAGCAACTCTACCATCTTCAATACCATTAAAGATGAGTTTCTCGAAAGGAATGAAAGATCCTTCAGTTTCATAAACAGTAACTGCGGTTCCAGCAGAAACCGCATGTCTCAAGAATCCAGTTGCGCCACTATTTGCACCTTTTACAAATGTAGGAACAGAAAGTGTTGTTGACTGGTTTATTGCGATCTCTACATTAGTCTGAACATCATATAATGCGAGATTCCATTCATTAATATCTCCGTTCGCTGCATCATATGATCCAGACTCTAACTTAAAGTCATAGACTCTAGCAACTCCAATTTCATTTCCAGGAGCTGTTTGTTGATTAGATCCAACTCTTTGATCTCTAAGACTTACAACATATGTTCCAAATCCGACTGTTGGTGATCTGAATACTCTGTTTATTTTTAATGTTGGACCAGTATTATATACAATATTTTGATTTTCAATAGTTTTGGTTGTTCTTGGTTTATCTACGTCAAGATACTTTGCATTTAAAGTTTCAATCTCATATCCCTTAACGTATGCCTTTCCAGGAGCGATCTTATAGAGAGCTAGATCTTCTGTTGGAGTTGTTCCACTAGGAGTAAACTGTCCCGTTTCAAATATACCACCGTTTCCAAGACCATCATTCAAAGAGTTAACTACAGTGATATCAAACGGTTTTACAAAATAATGTCCTGATTCATCAAATGTTCTTCTTGCAAGAACATCAGTGAGGTCATCATAAAATACACCACCATAGTTCTTTTTCTTCTTTTGTTGAGTTTGAAGAACTCCGTTAATTACTGTGGCAAGTAAGATAAAGTTGTCGTCATTAAAATCATCAAGAGGTTTCTTAAAAAGACTTGTAGAGATTCTAAGTCTATCAGCACCTGGTGCTGCATAGTTATTAAATCCCTGAGAGTTGTCGTTAAGGGTTTCGTCTAAGTCTGCATTAACAATCTCTTCATTAACAAACAGACCAATTCTATAACTTGGAGTTGTTCCGTATTGATCAAGAAGAAGGTTTTCTCTATCGACGTTTACAAAATTTCCACGAATAAAATAAATACCGTTTTCAATTTGGAAAGAAGATCCAGTTGCAGCTGCAGCATTCGTTAAAGTAGATGCAAGAGGAGCTCCTGCAGCGATTGTAGTATTTCCAAGCAATCCAGAAGTTACTACCTCATTACAAGTTAATACTTCACCATCAAAAAAAGTTTGAGTGGAATTATTTGCAGTGCTTGAAGTAAGATAGTTGATATAAAGTGTTAAGTTACCTCTTTCAGAATCTTCAGGCAGCAGAACACTATCAACAAAAGCAGTTACCCCAGAAGTCTGCCCTGTTATCTTTGTTCCTACTAACTGATCAGCATATGCTGATACTGGAACGCCTTGATATGTATTCTCTAACTGTACGCAGTAATATAATTGACTATATCCAATATTTCCTGGTATTACTTTTGCACCCTCTTTAAAGAAGTGCTGCCCAAACTTTTCAATCTGATTTTGCAGTATAGACTGCAGAGTTGTTAACTCTCTTGCCTGAACAGGATATCCTGGTTTGAATAATACCTTGTGGTAATCATTAGCTGCATCAAAATCATCAAAGTATGGAGCTACGTTGAGGTTCGTTTGTTGGGGCATAATTCTTTAGAACTGCAAAATAACTTTTATGTCTTCCTTTTGACTCGCTGATCGAGTTATGGCTGGTCGGTTGTCAACGTAAATGATGTTTCCTGAATGTGCTTTGACCTCAGGATCAGAAATACCACTCGTAAAAGTCTGACCAAGATAGTATGTACGATTATTTATTACGGTAGATATACCTGAGAAGTTACTATCAATACTTAAATCTTGACCAGTTGATGGCACGATAGTTAGTGCTCCACCGGTTCCAGGAGATGATGTAAACTCTGTTAAATCAAATCCGTATGTTGGTTGAGTTTGTGCAGTCCCGACTGTGTTAAATCCAGCAAGAGATCTGTCTTGCCAGAATTTCAATACCCCAGTATTTTGATCATAATTAATAACTCTTCCTACAGCAGTTGTTCCTGTGGAAACTGTTTGAGTAAAATATGCATCAGCAGTAAATGTTGCCGTGCTATATCCTGTCCCAACAAGTTTTAAAGCAGCGACAGCACTTGCTTTATCCGCCGAAAGGAGAGTTGTAGATCCGAACTGCTGTGGATTTTCTACAACACCAACTCTGGCAATTTGGTTACCTGTAATGAAGTCTGGGTTTTCGTTGTCATTTTCAATTCTAGAATAGAGAAGAACATTATATGCTCCCAACTCTCTGTAGATATCAGCACCATGTCCACCCTGCGGTGGAATGATTACATCAAACGCTGGTCTGGTGGTTCCTGTTGGAACTCCACCGGCAACCAAATCAACATTTCCATAGGTGTATCCTGAACCTTGAGCAGAAACAGTTACAGAACTAACTTTAGAGTCAGCATCAATTACTATGGTGCATTCTGCCCCCGTACCATCCCCTTTGATTGGAACGGAAGTATAAATCGAGTTTGCAGTCCCAAGACCAACACCCTTATTAGTAATCGTGACGATCTTAATGGATCCATCAACGGCATTATCTCTCACTGCGGCATTATCAGTTGCAGTTGACCAGTCTGCAGGAACTGGCATATAATCAGTCGATTCAAATTTTGTTACGTCGCTTGGAGCAATAGTATAAAGATATTTCCAGATATAACCATCACCACTAGTACCGGCTGCCTTAGGTTCTAAATCAGTAAAAGTTGGTTCATCCAAAGATGGTCTTCCTGTTGGGTTATCAGGATCAATACCATTTTGCAAACAAATATAAACTCTGAAGTCGCTATTTAATACAAAATAGTTTGCAAGATACAGTGACGTAGATCCAGAAACTACAGCAGTATTTGATCTGCTATAATCATGACGATACATGTCATAAGTCGTTCCTGAAGACCAAGTTCTCTTGGGAACAACCTGCTTTGCATCCGTAGAATTAATTTTCTTCAGAGCGATCATGGTATCCCAATAATCATCCTCTTCGGTAAAATTATCTTTTGGTGAAGGGGGATCAGTATCCCAAGTAGATTGATAATCTGCTGGGTTTGGCAAACCAACAAAAGAATAATATGCATTAGAGGAATTGTTTACCCCCGCAACAAAATTCTTTGCATTCAATATTCTAATCTGATCCGTAATTATTGCGGCCATTTTGACAGAGTTTTTCTTTATTTATTAGTGATTAGACGATATAGTTTTTGAATTTCAAGAAGTTAGATCTAACAACCATGGTTGAGGTTGAAATGCCAGTTCCATCAGTTGCACCAATTCCAGATTCAGTATATGCGGAGTAAGAGTTTGTCTCTGTTCTTCCAGTGACATCAATTCTTCCCCAACTAAATGATCCAAAGAAGTCTGATGTATTAATACCAGAGTATCCACTTGCATAATCGTCAACCTTGACAAAGACTCTCTTAACAGTAGTGTCTATTCCAGACACACTAGTTGAGATAAATTCAGCACTGGAAACGTAATAAACATTATCTATGAAGGATGTTCCGACTCCAACAGTGTTTCCAGATGTATCCAAAGAAGTGACTGAGGTAGATCCAACACCACCATTTGAATTTCTTACAACAAAATAATCATTTGCTGCAAGAGAACTTACTGTAATAGCAGTTCCTGCAATAGCAGAGTCTCTGAGGAAAGAGTCATATGGAATATGTAGGTCAAGAACTAACTGAGTGGTTCCAACTCCAACAGCCGTAGTTCCAAATCCAACGATGATACCATTATCACCTTGATATGAATCGACAGTAATCTCTTCTTCAGAGTGTGTTGGAGGTGCGATGAGAACTGGTGGAGGACTTACGTTTGTATAGGCAGTTCCAGCATTAGAAAGAGTAATGCTTGTTACCACCCCAGCGGTAATGGATGCTGTTGCAAGAGCAGTGGTTCCAACGCCAACTGCCTGAACCGTGCTTCCAATCGTTACGACTGGTGCTGATGCATATCCAGAACCACCATCAGAAATTGATATAGAAGAAATAGTTCCAAGACCGGAGACAATTGCAGTTGCTGCAGCTGCCGTTTTGGACTCCTGAGCGACGAATTTAACTTTCTTCTGGAAAGTCAGATCAGTATCATTTTCATTTTGTGGATTAAACATGGGTCTCAAGTTATCCACATAAATCGCAGTTGATCCAACACCAACAGACTTGATAATGTATGCACTAGGATTGATAACTGGCTCATAAAGTTCACGATCCTTACCAATAGCAATTTCATCAACAAAGACATCTTCAGTTTGCTTACACCAGATAACAGGTCTATCTAAAGTAATATCATTTGTATTTCCTGGTCCAAAGTATGGGTTTGTGGAAACGGTGCTTGTGGACTTGATATTATCCACGATTCTCTCATCCTCGATAAGAGAAGAAGCCTGACTTCTAGAAGGATCATTCTTGAGTTGTAAGGAGTCACCTTTTTTCACTGTTTCAATAATGTTTCTAAAGACAACATCAGTATCACCACTTCCTTTGTAGAATACTATTTCGATGATATCTCCAAGTTTAGGTGCCTCAGTAAAGTTTACTGTGCTTCCACCAGTAAATGTGTATGCCTCTCCTGGGACCTGAAGCGTATTATTAACAAAGATAAGAAGTACATCTTGAACGTTAATATTCGATCCCTTTGCAGCGACGATAGATACCGTGTTTCCTGCAAGAGACAGTGGGAAGTCTTTTCTTGTACCATCAATAAATCTTTCAACATTATCAAGAACTTGAAGAGTTCCAAGAGACCATCCAGCAAATTTATCAAAGAGAGCCTTATCAACAGTTAATGTAAATTCGCTAAAGGATGATGTTGTTGGAATTCCTGTCAATCCACCAATAGGTACAGTCAAGATATCGCCGTTGCCATATCCATATCCATTATTTCTAAGTTCAAAGTCAATTACACTAGATCCTTGTCCAACTACAACATCTATCGTTGCATGAGTTCCAAGTCCAGCAACAGAGGAAGAACTATATTCTAAAGGAATGTTAGAATAACTTAGTGGATCCTCGATTATAATATCAAGTGGTTTATTAACTTTACCACATCTTGCGTAGAAATGTTTTCTAGTTGAGATACCGGTGTTTATTTCAAAGGTTGTAGTGTCAATAACTCTAAGAACATTTGTTCCGCTTACTGCTGGATCAGATTTACTTGCAGAGTTGTTATTAGCTCTTGGTGCAATAAGGACAGGTTGAGCAGTTCCTCCACTTTGGAAGAATGTTGGGACTGTAGAAACACCAGCATTAACTTCAAATTCAGTGGAACTATTAACCGCAGTTACTTTAGTACCACAATAAACAGGATCGGTTGTTCTTGGATATGTATGAGTAGATCCCCCATTATCAAGTCCGCAAGTGAATCCAAGACCGGTTAGAAGAACATCACTCTTTTCTCCAGTAGTAGAAAGGTTATGAGCAGATGATGTGGTCACGGTCATAATACCACTTACATTATCATAAACAGCATTAGTGACATTAACTGGTCCTGCGCCACTATAATCACACGTAAATGCTATTCCAGAAACAATAACAGTATCATCAAAAGATAATCCGTGTGCGCTGGATGTAGTAACTGTTGTCAGACCAGTTATTGATGAATATCCAACATTTGAGATATCTCTTGGTGCATAGAATACTGAGGAATCTGTAATCGATACATCTGTGGATATGTTACCAGTTCCCGTCATGATAGTTGCAAAACCAACATGATGAGTGGTTATACCAGATCCACTATTCGCTACGCTTACATTTACGTATCCGAGAGTTGGATTTGTAATACCGATACTAACTTGAGTTCCAGTTGGAATTTCG
>CEUT01043114.1_pt1 | contig 15719 bp, 19 predicted proteins | sample 531401 | NCBI WGS metagenome assembly CEUT01 (sample SAMEA2622821, study PRJEB7988) | marine metagenome | biome: marine biome (ENVO:00000447); feature: surface water layer (ENVO:00002042); material: "saline water (ENVO:00002010), including plankton (ENVO:xxxxxxxx)" | depth 5 m | reverse complement strand
AGAACTTTATTTGACAAAGTTTGTGAACCAGTTAATGTTGCAACATCTGAATTTATTGATATATCAATTCTATTGTTTGATATCGCAGTTGTAATTCCTGTTGCACCAGTAAAACTAAAACTTTGCCCTAGACTAATCTCTCTCGTATTTGACGATTCGTCACCAAATGTTATAGATGAATTTGCTAAATTAGCATTTGTTATTCCTGCTGAACCTGATAAGTTTGAATTCGTTAATCCTGTAATTGTGTTACCACTGGCGGCAATTGATTTATTGGTGAGAGTATCAGTTGACGAAGAAGATAAAACACCCACTAAAGTATTATTAGAAGCATTTATTGTTTTATTGGTTAAGGTATCAGTTGTTGCTCTACCTACTACTGTATCAGTTGTGTCAGGAAATGTTAGTGCGTGTAAATCGGTACCATCACCTAGTTTACTGTAAATCTCATTAAAATTATCATTGATTAAATCACCACCATCTCGAAGAACGGTACCTGTACCGTCATTAGCAGTAGAACCTATACCAATTGTTTGTTTTGCCATTTTAGTTACCCTCTATTTACTTATTTATAAGACTATGCCTTATCAAATTTAATGTTGTTCTGGTCAAAAGTAACACCTGTTTCATCAAAACTATCACTACTTTGTTGCCATATCTCAGCAGGTATTGCAAAATTTGTCTTTGCGTGAAAACCAAAATCTTGAAGTGTGTTTACTTCTCCATCTAAACTTTGATTCTGTAAACCTGTTAATCTAATGTCAGCGATATCTCTAATCTGAATTCTGTTCGCAGTATGTAATTGTAATAATCTATGATTTAAACCTTTAAGCGTATTTGATACAGGTCTTCCAAATACAGTTGTATTGCTTCTGATTGTTGTATTTTCTTTCATTTGAAGAATATACTTCAATTCTCTTTTCAATGTTACATCTCTAGTTGTTGGTGCTAAAGAAGTTGCCCTATCTTCAGTTTCAATACCTTGATGTGAATTACTTCTTAAACTTGTACCATCATCTGTAGTTCCTAATCTTCTACCAACCATTTCAGTAAAGATAAAGTCAAGAACTCTAAAGATTGGAGAAATTTCAGTACCAGATTGAATACCTTCTACAGGTTGTTTAATTTTTGCATTTAATCTTTGTACCGTATTCACCTCACCTTGATAATAAAAACCTGCAGTATGAATTGTTTTTTGAAAACTATCTCTCCATTCTGTAATAGAACGACCTACTTTTATAACGTATGAAAAATCTTGATAATATTTACTGTCTTGAATTTTCATTGTTGTTTCTGAAATGTGACCATCTTCATTTATAAAATTGCCAGAAGTTGTTGCAGTCGCAGTTACAGATGCAGTAGCAGTTGTTCTATCATTCTTAATCACAACACCTGTAGAACCTGAAGTGGCACCTTCAATTAATATGTTAGTGTCAAAAGTTCCTGTTGCACTTTTTACTCTTACAACTCTTGCGTCATTATTTGATGATTCTACAATACCTGTTATTGCAGTTGATGATGAGTCTGAACCTGTAATTGTTTCACCATCTGTAAAGTTTCCTGAACCACCTCTTAATAATAAATTTTGTGTAAAACTAATCGTAGGTGGAGATGGTGATTGGTCGTACTCTGCACCAAAGTCTGTAATTTTAGTTGTCAATACTCTTCCTATTTGAGAACCAAAACTTCTTAAAGTTGCACCATTACCACTTGATGATGTTATAGTTAACGTTGGCAATTTATTGTAACCATATCCTGTGTTCTTAATTCTAACATCCGTAATATCACCTGTTCCTGTTCCTGACTCTTGAACTATTTTATTGCCTGTATAGATATCACCTCTTTGTGTTTCATCTTCTAATATAATATGGTCTTCAGTAATAATGTGGTCAGGTTGAGTTGATGATGCACTTTCTAATGATAACCCACCATTTACGATTGCCACCTCTGCTGATGCTGATGCACCTCCTGTGCCTGAATTTGCAAAAACAATTTCATCTCCTATTGCGTATCCTGAACCACCTGCATCAACAATAATTTCATCTAATGAACCGTGCCCTACTTCATCTACCTGAATGATAGCACCATTACCACCTGTGTCTGTAACTGTAACCGTATCACCTGCTCTATATAAAGCACCATCATTTGTTAATGTAATTTCAGATGGTATGCCTGTAATAGTTGCCTTAATAACTAACGTTTCACCATCTGATTTTGTTCCTTGAATTGGTTGACCTACGACAAATGTTCCTACTACACTACCTTCTCCTAATACAAACTCTGTAATTTCATTATCACCAATTTGAAATTTAAATACATTTTCTACAACAGCAGTGGCTTCATTTATATTAACGTCTGCTGATACATTTGGTTGTGTAATCGTTCTACCTACTAAATCAGCAGTATCACCATCAGTTGCGATAGCACGCATAATTAGACTTGTATTCCATTTACCATCTGAAACTCTTAACATATTTTCTCTAGGATAAATTGTTTCTGATTGTTCGTTGAATAGTATTCTAAAAAATAATTCGTGACCTACACTAGTACCTTTTGTTTCATACAACGACCTAATATTTTTAATCAGATTTCTTTTGTTTATGCCAGTTGCCAGACTTTCAGGTATTGTTTGTAGAAACTCATCTCTAAATTTTGTTAAGAAATTAGATATTACTAAATCAGGATCCCTGAAGTTTAAAAGTTGTTGAATGTTTTGAACTGGATTAGGTTTATAACTTTTAATTTTTGCCTGAGCACCTGAAGACGAGCCAGTTACTAATTCGCCAACTTCAAATTTATCATCAAAGACCACAAATAATCTATTTTTAGGTAAATCATCTGCGATAATGGTTGTCGTTGCACCTGATGTTGCACCCGTTACAGTTTCACCTATCTGAAAACTGCCAAATGCTGTATCTTCTAATAATACTTTACCACCATTATCTGCTACCGTTCTATCATTAGTTAATTTTGAACCATCTAGTAATATGTTAAATTCTAAAGATGTTTCAGTTTCTTGAAGTATGCCAGATGTTTGTTGCACATCTTCAAATGTCATTTCAGCACTTTCTAAAAAGATAAAATATTCTTTTAGAAAATCTACAAATTGAGGATGTTCCGATAAGACAAACTCTGGTACCTGCCTAGGTATATGTGTTGATATTTTTCTTGTAAGTTTTGCCATTAGTAACTAGTCGCAATGTTCGTATAAGAAGATGCAGTTGTGTATCCAACACCAGCATCAGATGAACCACCTTCGAAAGTATCCTCTTGAACGGTAATTGTTGAATTTGCAACATCAATTTCTAAAACTTGTCCTCTGACTGGTGCTATATCATTTGACTCTGGCGTTGTGGTTATTTCAATAACTGTAGAGGCAGAACCTCTAATATTTGATATAGATGAAATATTCAATGAATTTATTGTTATTGCACCTGTTGAATAATCAATTGTGCCCTGGGTAGAGTTTTCATAAACTCTTGTCGAACCAGATAAACGATATCTTCTAATATTGCCTTTTCCATCATCATCTAAAAAATATTCATTATCAGTATTGCCCTCAATTTTAAATCCAGATGATTCTATAATTCCACCATCATCCATATTATGACCTGAATGTGGATTAAAAATACCATTTCTGAAAAAAATGTTATATGAAGTTGATGTTCCTGTTATAGGGGTGAAAGTTTTTCTCATTCTTAATGTTGTAATGTTTGATATAATAGAATTATCTGTATCATCAATTAAACCAACTAATTTTGAAAATCTAAATACACCATCAAACTTTGCAAGGTTTTCTGAATTATAATTTGTAACTGTTGTTGTTACATTTGATTGTAATGTTTCAGCAGTTAAGGCAGTTTTGTTCTTATTATATTTTACTGTTACTTGTAATAATATATTTGTAGTTTCTGCATCAACAATTTCTGGTTTTACAGATGCAACATTAAAAGTTTTTAAACTAGTTACTATACTATTTTTTGTTGCAGTTGTTAATGTAGAACCTGATTTTGGTTTAATTGCAATTTTTACTTTACCATATACTGGTGTTTCATCATCTTCACCACCCCAAGCAACAACTGATGATGCATTTGGAAATAACTCTATAACTTTAGTTTCATAATCTGATGTTGTAACTGCTCTATTTTGTGAAGTGTAGTGTAATGGGGCATTAAATCTAATTGACTCTTTTGTTTGTTCGTCTGAACCACCTTGAGCATTTGAATTAGTTGTTACTGTTACATCTGAAAATCCACCTATTGAACCTGATAACGCAAACACACTTGCACCATTTGACTCACCTCTATTTGTTACAATATATTCTAACTGTACTATGTTACCATTTTCAAGTGCCTTACCTACCACATCATCACCAAAAGTAACTTCAAATTTACCATCTTCACCTTCGTGTAAAAAATAAACCTCTGATGTATTAGTTAAAGATTGAAAATTTTGTGCAAGTGTATAAACAGTAGTTGTGGTATCAGATGAAGAATTTTGAATTGTTACTGTTAATGTTGTAGTGTCAGCATCTGCACTTGGTATTATAAATTTTTGGTCTGGGTCTGTTGTATTGACTGTATAATTAAATTGTGCTAACGTGCCCTCAAAGATACTAACATTTGAAAATTTGTAAACACCAGCAGTTGGTTGCATTACTATTTCTTCATTAGTTACAAATTGATAATCTACACCACTAATAGCAGTTGTAAATGCCGTGCCTTTATCCATAGTAACTGATGAACCTGAAGCACCATTTAAAGTTATATCTATTGTGGCAGTAGGTGCTCTTGGTGACGTGGGAGTATAACCTAAACCTTTTGCTAAAGACACAATATTTTTTCTGATGTCTGCACTATCAATATACATCTCATTTGCCAACATATTGGCATTGAAGGCAAGATAATGTGTGTTATATGCCAGTGTATCTAATAATACTGCCATACCTGAACCTTCGAAATCATAATCTGCAAATTGACTTTGTTTGGATAAAAATACTTTTAGATTGGTTTTGATATCATCAAAATCCAGCGCTGATACTTCTAATTTACTACTCATCTTAATCTCTCTAAATATGATTCAACAACTTGTATTTCTGGCACACCGACTACATAAAAACTAATTTGTAAACCATACCTATTTCTGTCGATATCTGGTTGTGCAATTATTTGAACTAATTTTGCTCTTGGTTCAAAATTCACTAAAACTTCTTGTACCTTTCTCTGCAAATTTAATGCGACTAAAGGTGTCATTGGTTCGAATAACATTGCACGAACATTTGACCCTATTTCAGGATGAAAAGGTCTTTCATAATGAGATGTGTTAATTAAATTTCTAACACTTCTTTTTACTGCCTCTGCATCTTCTAATTTATTTACATCATTTGTAACAGAATTACGACCAAAATCCAAGTCCAAATCCTTATATATTCTGGTAGTTCTGTCTGATTTATTTGTACTCGTTGCATCATAGTTTGCCATAATAACTATATTTATAAACTTTTACTAACCTCCTGCGAAAACATTAGGAGAACCAGCAGCGACACTGGTGCAACTTGTAATCGCATCTCCCACACGACCACAACCTTTACCATTTACAAAAACTGTTGTTGAACCTATTGTGATTGGGGCGGCGTGTGAAGGACAAGGTGTTCCTGGTAGTAAATGAGTTGTATTATTGTCGCCTTGTCGACTAACTTTGATTCCATTGGCAAATACATCTGGTGAACCCTCTGCTCTTACCATTCCAGAACAATGTGGCACATCTGCATCTCCTATTCTCGTAACTGCTGGCATTCTCTCCTCATTAATTCGTGTAATTTGTCATTAAAAGTCGAAATTAACTTATGGTCCTCTTTAGAATGTGGCGATTCGGGGTAATTCGGCAAATATTTGATAATTGCACCGATTTTTTCGGGGATTTCGTCAAAATTACTGAATTTTTGCACTTTTCCGTTAATTAATACTTGAAAATCACCTTTCATACGATTATTTAGTTGACATATTAATCAAAATATGTCATAATTCTTATTTAACTGATTCGAAAGGATTATATTATGAAAGTTGGCGGTTTAATTTTCACACTCGGTATGTTTGTGATGATAATTGGCATTTCAATCTTAGATTTTGCAGTTTCAATGGCAATATCTTGGTCTGGATTGTTTATTATGTTCTCTTCCGTATTTGTTATGATATGGGAGAAGTCTGAATGGTTAGACGAGGACTTATTTGACAAATAAATAGTTCTATGAAGGGACTATCACTATTAACATTTCTATTTTTATTTGTTTTTATGACTAACGTAAAACAAATAGAGATATGGAATAAAGATATAGGTCTTCCTAAAGAAGATGAATGCCAAGATTTTATGACTGACGTTTTTATTTGTAAAAATGAAGGTGTTGATGCCGTATATGCAAGATATGGTAGAGAATATAAAGGTCATTTACCTAGAACCGATATGTTTACAATGTGTAGACTCAAAAAACAAGAATGGTTCAGAGATGAGAAAGGCAAAAAAGATATGTCTTTTAAATGCACATACGAACACCCACAAAAATTACCTGATATTATAATGACAACAGGTCCTAGATATCCTTGCCCTAGAAATATTCAATGTAAAATTAAATAATGAGGTTATATTATGTCTAAATCAAATACTGAGATGTTAAAAACTAAATTTTTGCAGTTAATGGTTATCACAATGGAAGAATGTGGCGAATTAATTCAAGAATGTTCAAAATCTATGCGAAGAAATGATGAAAATCATCAACCATTAAAAGATGAGATTGGTGATGTTTACTGTATGATTGAATTATGTAAAGAATATGGCATAATAGACCAAAAAATGCTTGATGAAAGAGTAAAATATAAGAAAAATAAGTTAAAAAAGTGGTCTAATCTTATAAAATAACAAAAACAGCGTAAATTATCAGAGAAATGCAGAATACAACACCAATTCCAATGGTGGCATAAGTCAAAATGTCTTGAATTTCTTTAACTTTACGATTTCTTTCGGCAATTGCCTGGCGTTTTCGCTCTTTGGCGGCGTCAATGCGTCTTTTTCTCTCTGATAGTATCTCTTGCCAAGTATTAGGACCAAACCTCAAGTTAATTAGATTACGGAGTTCATTCAAATGCTCCCTTGCTAACTTGGCATCAATGATTTCCTGTGCTACATTTTCTGTTGCAAACGGATCCGCACCTTTTTTATCTCTAATTTTAATTGCTTGCTGTTCACCAATCATTGCATTTTCAACGTGCCCAATGATTTGACCTATATCCTGACAAGTCTGTATATTTTCTTTTATAAAATCAACAGATTTCTTTACTAATGCAATTCCTGCCAACGCAGTTGTTACTGGTTCCATTTTAGTCCTTCCAAAATAATCGTTTAGGTTCTTCAGAACTATATTCTAAAGTGTGGGAATGTATCATTTTATCTTTTATGATTGGGTGAAGATAAGATGTTGGTACCCATTTTGTAGGTCCATAATACACGACAGGTGATTTTTTAGGATATAACCTATCCCTTCTTTCAGTAGTAGTCCTCATTCATAACTATTTAGTTCTTTCGCATATTGGCAAGAGGATTTTCTAGCGCTTTTTGAATCTTATCATCAACCCTATTTTCTAGGTCTTGCATCTTTTCTTTTACTTCTTTTATTGCAAACTTTAAATCTTTTGCATTTTCTCTAGAGTCTTCTTTCACTCTCTGTTCTACGTCTTCAACTATATTTTCTATTCTACGAACATCTGTTTTTAAATCATTTTTCATATCTTTGGCAACATCTGATACCAAAGTTACCTCATCTAATATAATTTTCATTTCACTTTCTAACATATCTATTTTTTGAATAGACAAGTCAATTCTCTTATCATAATCAGATAGGTCAGGTGATACATAAGTTTCTACCTTTTCTTTCATATTAAGGTAGTCTTTGTAAAATTCAAATCCTGCCCATAGACCTCCACCTAATGTAGTTAATGCTGTAAGTATGACAAATATTTTTCCACCTTTGAATTTCACTCCTGCGAATTCTAGTTCTGCCATTTTTTCTCCTTACTGGTATTGACTATCTACGATTTCACTATGAGCGGCATCGGATCCGCCAAATAAGATATATTGAGCGTAGTTACTATCAGACATTGTATTGTCTGGTACTGTATTATCGTTAAAAAAGTTTTGCGTATCTTGTAATTGTTTTTGACTATCAAAAAATGTATTAGTATTACCTAACACTTGCATTACAACTAATGTCTTAATTTGATTAGACGTATCATACTTCCCTTTATCTCCCATATTTTTAACAATCTTATTTGCCACTTTTTGTTTTGCTTCTGCAACAACTTTTTCTTTCTTGGTTGGTTCTGCAACTTCTTCAGTTTCATTTTCTGTTTCATTGTTTGAAGTGGGAGTTGTCGGTTCTGGTTCTGCCTCTGCAACATCTTCTACCCTTTCTGGTTCTTGTTCTACTGTTTCGGGTTCTACAACTTCAACTTCCATTTCTGCCTCAATATCCATTTCTATACTTGAAGATTCAACTTCACCTATATCAACTTCAACTGGCATATCAAACTCCTCTATTACTGGTAATTCAAAATCAGTTTCTATTTCTACTGCCATTGCCATATCCATATCTTGTTCTACTTCAACAGAAAACTCCTGCATAATCTCACCTTCAGGTGTTTCAACTACAACTGCTACAGAGTCATAATCTGTATCAACATCTAATATATCTGAATGTTCTAATAAGTTTAATATCTCCTCATTAATGATAGTGGTAACTTCCCAGGTAGATGTTAAGAATGGGTCAGAGAATTGTGGTCCAAACCAACCCGCTGGATAACCTGCATCTACACCATATAATTCAAAATTACCTGTCAATGATTGATATAAATTTTCCTCTATAGTTTGATTATAACTGTAATTTCTATTACCTGTAAAATCTAATTCTACTTCGTGTATAAATTGTTCAACAACTTCATTTGCATCAAATAGTTTTACTGTTAATTTGAATATATCTCTACAATCTGAATTTTGAGTTATACTAGTACAACTATTCAATCTAGAATTACTTGAATGTGAATTAACTGTAACACCATACTCTAAATCAAAACCTGCATTTATTTCAGATATTGACATTTGAGATTCTAAATCAAAGTCTTTATCATAAGTACCAGGTTTATTCTTATGACCTGTCTTATATTTACCACTTTGTATGATTGTACCAGAATCTCTATCGAATGAATCCATATCACCTATGTAATCTGTAGATTCAAATTGTTCTGTTTCTGTTGATTGTGCATTACAGAGGGATACCCATAATGAGAACACCAACAATACTAAAGATAGTGAGAAGGGTCGCATCATTTACATTCCCCTCCCGTTCAATACGGGTTTCTTGTCTGTAGTTTTGACTATTGTTTTTTTGATTTTTTTTTTCACTTTGTAATATTTTGATTTTTGAGGTATCTGGTCAGTATGTTCTAACCAAGACTTTTTTGCATCATCTCCTATCTGACCTTCATACGGGCAGGGTGTCCCTGCCATCATCATTGCATCAAATACTCTATAATCTTGACACAATGTAGATATAGCGGCAACCTTCATACCCATACCATATAATGACCTAGATAGTTTGATTCTTTCACAATTCTCATCAGAGATTGTAACACCTGACGATAACCCTAAAACTGAAGATTGCACACCAGCAGAATATGCTGATTTACACACATCACTATTATTTACTACGACAGAGGGTGCTGACGCAGTAGGAACTGATTTATCTGTAACCACAGTACCTGATACTGTAGTATTTGTATCTGCACCTAGTACAACATAAGGTACTAGACATAATAAAAGAAGAATAACATATTTCATTGAAATATCCCCTTTCTATACTAGTATTTATACGAAAGTCAATTTTTTGACAAAGATATTATTTGACACAGTAAGTCCATTATTTATTTGACATTTACTGTAAAATACGGTAGCTTTATAATATAAACAAAAAATGATTCGAAAGGAACACTATGTCAAATAAACAGCGTAAGTTTAAGTCTTCAGAAGATACTTCAAGGTATTGGTCTGGTTCTCAAAATAAGTCTGTATCCACTATGAAGAACTGGGATATTGAATATGCATCAAAGACGGGTGATTGGTCTTATTTAGAGAATTTTGCGAAGAAGTCATCTGCAAGGGCAAAGTTTAATCGTGAGAATAATCTTACTGAACCTGTATCTTATAATAAGTATTCAAATACAGTAGGTAGGGTTAATTTCAAGAAGTTATATAACAAGGCATAATCCATTATTTGCTTGCAAATATTGGGTAATTTGTTATTATAATAGTATGAGTGATTCGATAACATTAAATAAAGGAAACATTATGACTAACACTAAACAAACTATAGACTTCGTAGGGGTTTCTAATCAATGGGAAGACCAAGATAAAAACGAAAGAAAATTAAATCAATGGGGTCAAGGTATCAATTACGGGTTCTATATAACGACTAAAGAAAATGATACGTTAACTTATTTAAATACAACTTTTTTAGATGATTTAGTTACTTTGTTTAGAACAAAATATAAAATCGAAGGTTCATATATGGTTTCTTCTTCAATGCATTTTGCGACAGAAAGTGGTTATTATCATAATGATGCCGCTCAGAGAGTTTGGGATTTGGCATACGATATTGCAAATTCTAATGCAAAAGATATCAAAGAATATACTAATGGGGTATTAAATAATTCTGTTAGATTGCAAGATATCAAATTTACTGATTTAGTTTAATGCTTGACATTTTCACCCAATCTGTTATTATAATAGTATACTGATTCGAAAGAGATAAAACACTATGACACTACTAAAAAATATAGACACAAAATCACACCTCGCAAAATTACTTGCTACTGAAAACATTCAAGTTGAACAAAATAATGTTCAAACTGCTAGTTTTGATGTTAAGAATAGAATACTAACATTACCTGTTTTTAAACACGAAAACAAAGATGTTATTGATATGTTAATTGCTCACGAATGTGCTCACGCTTTATGGACTGACGAAGGTGACTGGATGTCAATATCAAGTGAGTCTAATGAATTCAGAGCATATTGTAATGTTTTAGAAGATACAAGAATTGATAGACTGATACAAAAAAAGTATCCTGGTGTTACTAAAAATTATATCAAAGGTTATAAAGAATTAATCAAGATAGATTTCTTCGGTGTTAATAGTAGAGACCTTAACACTTTAAATCTTATTGATAAAATCAATCTTTACTATAAATCATCAAAATCTGAAAATATCGACTGGACTGATAATGAATGGATCCTTGATAGAGTCGATAATCTTAAATCTTTTGATGATGTAAAAGAATTTGCAAAAGAATTAATTGAGTCTGAAAAAGGCAAAAAACAAGAGTCTAAAAATACTGACAATCATAATCAAGAAAATGATGATGATGATTCTAGAGAGTATGATGGTGGTTCTGACGACACTATCGCTGAAGGTCAAAATGAAAATGAAGAGTCTGATGATAATGCTGACGATATTTCAGAGGAAGAAACTGAAGAAGAGTCTGCTGACGAAAATCAAAATAATGGTGAGTCTGGTTCTGACAATAGTAACCAAAATGCTGATGACACAGACATAAATGAGAATGACGTACCTATGCCAGAAACTCTTGATAATGAAAATATCTCAAAACAAAAACTTGCTTATTCAGGTGATAAACTATTTAAATATTTTACCTTACCTGATGTTAATCTAAAAAATGCAATCATTACTAATGATACTTTCAGAAAAGATATGAGGCATACTTTTAGAAAAATGACTACTGGCGATACTTCTTATTATAGAGAACAATATGCTACATATTATAATGTTTTAAAAACTGATTTCAAAAAATTCAAAAACGATAATCAAAAAGTTGTTAATTATTTAGTAAAAGAATTTGAAATGAAAAAGTCTGCTGACCAATATAAAAGGTCATCAACTAATAAGACTGGCGTTCTTGACCCTATCAAATTAAAGAATTACAAATATTCTGAAGACCTTTTCAAAAAGTTAACTGTTTTACCTGATGCAAAAAATCACGGTTTCATTTTTCTACTAGATTGGTCTGGTTCAATGTTTGATTGTATTAGACAGACTGTAGAACAATTATCAAACTTAATATGGTTTGCAAAAAAGATAAACGTACCTTTTGAAGTTTACTCATTTACTGATGTTAAAATTGGTGATGATTTAACACACATTTTCAAAATGAAGTCTGGTGATATAGAACTAGACGGTTGTAAACTTGTTAATCTTGCTTCTCACAAAAACAAATCTAGAGAAATAGATGAGAGTCTAATGTATCTTTTTCATATGGTTAATTATTATGATGAGAGTTATGGATATTCTAGAAGAAGAAGATATTATAGAGATGATGATGTTAAGAAAGGTATGAATCCTGGGTTCAAACAAAAATATGGTATGGGTTCTACACCTTTAAATGAGTCTTTAGTTATTCTTAACAAACTAATACCTTTATTTAAAAACAAATATCAAATACAAAAATTATCATTAATAACTTTGACCGATGGTCATTCAAATAGAAGTTGGGGTAATGTTCACGGCAGAGAATATGTTAAAAGAGAAAATCATCAACACGTTCATCCTGTTATTAAAGATAAGAATAAAATGTATTCAGTAACTAAAGATAAAACTGATAACATATATTATTCAAGAAAAACTTTTCAATCTAGAGATTATACAAACTTAATGATATCTTTTCTTAAAAAGAAATACTCTATTAAGGTAGTTGGGTTTCACGTTATAAAGAGTCATAGAGATGGTAACATTCAAACTTATATCAAAGATGATTTACCTTATAATCTAAAAAGTGAAAAGACATCTGATTTAACTAAAAAAGGTTTTATAACTGCTGAATTGACTCACGGTTATGATAACTTCTGGATATTAAATAAAAAGAAAATGACTGTTGAAAACAGTAAAATAGACGAAATTTCACCTGATATGAAAACTTCTCAAATAAAGAGATTGTTTGCTGGGGGTATGAAAAAGAGATTAAACTCAAGAATATTATTAAATAAATTTATCGAGAATGTTGCATAATGCTTGACATTTTCACCCAATATGTTATTATAATAGTATACTGATTCGTAATGATTAAATTGAAAGGATAACACTATGTCATTAAACACTAAACAAAAACAATTCATTAGTCTTGCAAAAGAAACTTTCAATGCTGATGTTCTGACAACATCTCAGTTAAAAGAGATTAATCAGAAATTCGGGTTGAAATCTGCACCTCAATGGATTACTAAAAATGCCAATTACAAAGTTGGCAAATCTCAATTCAAACTACCGAGTTTAGATGATTCAATTCAACCAGATATTCTATCTGATAAAGTTGAAACTAAAACAGTTGTCAAAACTGTTGCCGAAAACGTTCAGTCTGAAGTTAAGACCGAGGCGGCATATATTGTTTCATCACTTGTCGGTAATATAGTTCCTGAAAAAGATAAAACTTTCGTATCTTTTGGTAACTATAAAGATTTAAAATCAATTGTTAATTCAAACAAATTCTATCCTGTGTTTATTACAGGTCTCTCTGGTAACGGTAAAACAATGGGTATCACCCAGGCGTGTGCTGAAACTAATAGAGAATTAGTTAGGGTTAATATCACAATCGAAACTGACGAGGACGATTTACTTGGCGGTTACAGATTAAAAGATGGTGATACTGTTTGGCAAAACGGTCCTGTTATCGAGGCAATGGAAAGAGGTGCTGTGTTACTTCTTGACGAAATCGACCTTGCATCTAATAAGATAATGTGTTTACAACCTATCTTAGAAGGTAACGGCGTGTTTGTTAAAAAGATTAACAAGTTCGTATCACCTAAACCTGGGTTTCAAGTGTTCGCTACTGCTAACACAAAAGGTCAAGGTTCTGATGATGGTAAATTCATCGGTACTAATGTTCTTAACGAGGCATTCCTTGAAAGATTCCCAATTACTTTTGAACAATCTTATCCAAAACCTTCTGTAGAAGAAAAAATTCTTCAGAATGTTTTATCTTCATCTGGTAAATCAGATAATGAGTTTTGTAATAAACTTGTTACTTGGGCAGATGTGATAAGAAAAACTTACTTCGATGGCGGAATAGACGAAATTATTTCCACTAGAAGATTAGTTCATATTGTTCAGGCATTTACTATCTTTAATGATAGAGTAAAGTCCATTGAATTATGTACTAACAGATTTGATGACGAAACTAAGAATTCATTCGTTGAGTTATACACGAAAGTGGATGCTGGCGCTACTGCTGATGATATAATCAAACAACAGTCTGACGCTGAGTTGAACTCAATAGATGATGCCGATGATAGTGAGGCAAATGACGAAGAAGTTATTTAAAACCTATCTTCATAGTGTAGTCCTTGGGAGAGGGGGTAGTGTCCCTCTCCCGTTTTGCTATGTAAATTATATAATGAATAGGGGGTGGTTTTAATTGAAAGTATATGTGAGAAGGGACAATCTAGAACAGGCGATTAAGGTTCTTAGAAAGAAGGTACAGAAAGAAGGTATCTTAAAAAAGGTAAGGCAGAAAACTGCCTACGAGAAACCCTCTGAAAAAAGAGCACGAAAGAAAAAAGAAGGTCGAGCAAACGCACTAAAAAGAAAAAGAAAATTAGAAAAGTTAGGTTTGCTGTAGTGCGATATAAATATAACACACAGGCGATTCATAAGACCTGTTACCGATTTCTTTCGGTGTCGCAGTAAAAGATAAAACTATGTTTGTTATAAATAGTTTTGATTCTTTACAAAAGAGAGGTCATTGCGACCTCTCTTTTATAGGTTTGGAGGTATATTACAATTTTATTACAATGGAGATATTAATGAAAAAATTATTATTGTTATCACTAACACTTTTAATGTTACCAAATATATTTTTTAATAATCTTTACGCAGGTGATAATATATTTGATAGCATAGGTTACCGATATTATCACGATATGGACAATGAACATAGTGGGTCAAAGTTTAGAGCATATGCAACTAAAGAATTTTTTAAAAGTAAACTAAAATTTGCGTATGAAAGAAAACGAACTGGTAGAGGTGTTGAGGCAGGTACTTGGTTTATTGACCACTCAATTAAGTTCTAATGAAAAAGAAAGATAGAAGTGACCTATACATTAAGTTGATAACTGCACCTATGTTTCTTTGGATATTCTATGTTTGTTTTATGGCTGTGTGGGCAACATTTTGTGAGAAGTGCCCACACAACTGGTATGCAAAGTATATGCAACCTATATCAAACTATCTCAGTCCACCACAACCTGCGAGCAGTGAGGACATTGAAGACGACTACGAAGAATTTGAAGACGATTAAAAAAGTCTTTCTTCTTCTTTTCTTCAATTAGTTTTAAGTATCTATGTAATGTTTGATTACTCATAACACCCTCCTAACATTACTGTTAAAAAAGTGCGTTACTTCGGATATGATATCCTACTTCCGACCTGAATGGTCTAACGATTTTAAATATTTATATAACTTTTGTTATGTTTTTCTTTACGAGTATACTTTTTTTTATCACCGTGATTACCAGATGCACCACTAGTGCGTAATCTCTCTAATACCTTATAGAGAGGGTTTCTTGGTTTAATTATCTTCATAGTTTTACTCATAGTTCAAAATTGCGATTTT
>CEUT01006656.1_pt1 | contig 15759 bp, 20 predicted proteins | sample 531401 | NCBI WGS metagenome assembly CEUT01 (sample SAMEA2622821, study PRJEB7988) | marine metagenome | biome: marine biome (ENVO:00000447); feature: surface water layer (ENVO:00002042); material: "saline water (ENVO:00002010), including plankton (ENVO:xxxxxxxx)" | depth 5 m | reverse complement strand
TCACTAGGTGATCTTGCTGTAAAATATGCGACAGGAAAAATAAGATTCGGTGAGATAGAGGGTGCAGACGAAATAGTGGCTGCAGCAGAAAGATTAGGTGTAGAGCCTCTAGTATTTGCACAGCTTGCAGCAAATCCTATTTTAAGAAAAACATTTTTTCAGGCCGGAGACTTTTCAGGCGTTCCGGGATCAAAAACAAGAGGACAGCTCGATAGCCTATTACAAAAATTTGATGAGATGGCTAATAAACAGGATCTCAAACCGATTGATTTATTATTAGCTAACGAAACAATTGAAAAAGAAATGGCTGCTTTAATTAAAAATGCAGGCGCGGATAATCAAGCTCAGATGTTAATGAAGGATCTTCTTCCTCAATTGGCACAAAAATATAACGCTAACGTTATTAAGCTCAATAAAAAATTAAGTAATGACGTTTTAGATGCTGCTACCGACGCATCAATAGATTTATTTGATTTAAAAAAGACAAGCTCGCAGATTAGAAATACTTTACAATCTGGAACTTTTTATACTGGTAAAGTTGATAAGGTAACCGGTAAGAAAATAAAAGCTGGTGTGAACATAATACCTGAAAGCGTAGATAATTTATTACGTGATATTAACAAATTAGAAAATGCTTTGAACTCTGGTGGAAAAGGAAACAAAGCACAGTTTGATAAATCCTTTAACGCTTTACTAAATATAAGATACAAAGCAGCAGAATTGCTACGATCTAATGATAAAGCAGAAAACTATGCGGGTAGAGAAATATTAAACAAGATCGATAATATTTTTAATAACAAAGGCGGTTTAATTGATGGTGATGAGCTATTTTTAACCAACATGCGCCTGTTGCAAAACAACATGCTTCACTCCGATGCGGTTTTAAATACATCATGGGCTAGGGGTTTAATGACAGGAACGATGGATCCTGACTCATGGGTTGACTTAGTGGTTAATCCAAATAATAAAATTAAGTTAAATGTTTTAAAACAAATAATTGAGGGACCAGAGACTCCTAAAGAAATCTCAGACTACGCTCTTAAAACAATTCGAAAATCTTTCATAACAAAACTTTTAAATGATCCTGATAATTTATCAAAAAATTTAGACGAGTGGATTACTAAAGACAAAGATACTTTAATTTACATGTTGGGTGATGCTGCTGAGGCTAAAATTAAAAAGTTATACAATGTTTCTAGGGTTAATGATCAATTATCTAAATCAGTATTTAAAGAAGCTTTAATTAAACAAGGTGAAGACTTTGAAATTGTAGCTGAAATTATTAAAAAAGCTAAGGGTGATGTTGGAGTTGGAATATCAAAAGAATTAGATGAATTGATTCGCGTTGGTGGTCCTGATTTTGTTGAATCTGTTAGAGCAGGAATTATTGAGAACGTTTTAGAAACATCCGTCAAAGCTGCAACAGAGGGTAAGATAGGTAAGGTTTTAGACATAGGTATACTTCAAAAACAAATTAAAGAATTAACGGATAATCCATACTTAACAAAGTTTTTTTCAGAAGCAGATTTACAAAACTTTGCCGATATTGATTTGTATGTCAGTAGATTAGGTGAGGCAGGCGACGTTGGTGGTCCTATGGCTGCTGGTAGTCTTCGTGCTAAAGTTGCAGAGTCCATCTTTAATCCTTTTACTTTAGTTGATGTAGGTTTAACTATTGTACGATACGACATATTATCTAGAATTTTAGCAAGCCCAGCAACGGTAAAAACTTTAAGACAATATCAAGATGGTCTTTTAAATTCTAGAACTCTTGATGGTATTATTTTAAGTATCGGTAATTTAGCTAAACCGCGAGCGGAGGGCGATACACCTTTCGTATTTGAAGAATTTATGGACCCTTCAATGAATTTAATTGAAGAATCAGAAAACCAACAAGATCAACCCTCTGAGGATCAAGTTTCTAATCAGGCCGCTGGTCAAGTGCCTGTTCAGGTTCCAACAAGCGTAGTTCCGGGATCAGCAATTTCTTCTGCACAGGTAGTGTTACCACCTCTTCCAACCATGGGTAATCAAACTGCAAATGCCCCAAGGGCTCAACAAGCTTTTCCTTTTGATCCTATCTTTGCTGCTATGGGTGGCAGTATTACGAATCAAGGAATTATGAATACTTCTCGCGGTCGCCAAATGGTGGTATGATCCGAAGAAGAAAGGATCTCAAACCTTACGAAGTTTTAGGATGCATGGTGAGAATCAACCATGATAGTGATTACATGCGTGAAATGATTGTCGAACATTTAGTACAACATCATTTATCGGCTATTTCCATGGATAATTATATGCTTTGGACCAAGAAAAATAAGCCTTTCGCCTACGCAACATGGATTATGGAACCTGAAACACGGATCTATCACATGGCTGCGCCCTATGGCGATGTTCTTAAACTGTGTCGAGATTTGAAAGATTATTTGATCAACGAAAAAAATATATATAATGTAAGGTTTATTCGACGTGATAAAAATGGTAAAGTTCGTAGAAATGGTTCTATTAGTAAAAGGAAACAATAATGGGTGAGAAAACAGGTGGCGCGACACCGGATAGAGACAGAGCTGAAAAACAGGTAGAGCAATCCACACAAGGTTTGGATCAGGTGCCTGATTTTATTAGTGGTACTCCTGAACAAATAGAAAAACGTATCATGGAACCTGTTGAACAGGCTGCAAGAGATTCAGAAAACAAGTTAGCTAAACTGACTAAAGAGGCATCACTGCCCGGTCAAAAAGGTAAATATTATTATGATAAAGTTTTTGAAATGGAAGAAGCTATCAAAGCCAATCCTAATTTAACAAATTTTGAGAAAGTAACAGAAATAGACAAGCTTCGAACTCAGATTGGTTTAGGCAGTGGACGCTTTGATGCGAATACAAATTTTGGTTTAAATGAAAGGATAGCCGCCGCAGGCACAAGTGCGTTACAAGAATCCACCGATAGCACTCCTATCACTCAAGAAGATTTTAAAAATCTAAGTTTTGATCAAAAACAAAAGGCGGCGATGTTGATGTCTAAGTTCAAAGCTCCTGTTGTTCTAACCAGAGATGGACAAATACAGAGCACTACTGGTTTTAAAGGTCTCTTTACTGACATAGCTGGTTCACTAGGTAATTTTGGAGAAAAGGCTTTGTCTGGTCAATTAGGAATTACAGGCGCTCTTCAAGATGCATTTTCAAGGGATGACACCCCTGAACCAATGATTAACTATTTTGATACAGATTATGCAGACTACTTTGCTCCCTCTCGATATTTAGATGAGGAAACTAGTTTTTCACCAACCGGGGATTATTTAGGGATTGCAGGAACTCCGCAAGGAGCAGAATTACAAAACATATTTTTAGCTCAGAATCAAAATAGAGGTGATAATAATCTTGTAAGCTCTTCTCTTGGTGTTGCAGAACCTGCACCAGTTGAGCCAGTATCAGAACAACCTCAATTTGCTGGTAATTTTGATAGCACGGCAACGCCGATTGTGTATCCTTCTGGAACAGGAGGCACGTTAGTTTCTTACGAAGATATTATCAATCAAGTAACCTAGACTAACCACTCTTTATAATCTTCACCTAAAACTTTTGTTGCAAGATCAATTTTATTTCTCAAGCTTTTAATAATTTTTTCATCAACAGTTTTTTCTGTCACTAAATCAATGTAAGTTACTTTATTAGTTTGACCAATACGATGAGCACGATCTTCTGATTGTAATCTTACTTCTAAGTCATAAGAGTTTGAATAGTAAATCATGTGATGTGCTCGAGTTAAAGTTAAACCAAAACCACCAGTGCGAGGATTACCTACAAAGAAACGAATAGGATTGTTTTCATCTTGAAAGTTTTTAACAGCTTCCTGTCTATCTTCTGATTTAGTGTCACCAAAAAAAGATACAACACTTTCTGGTCCATACTTCTCAGCTAAAGTTTTAGTAATTTTCATAATGTCATGACGATACACTGCCCAAATAATAACCTTACCATCAATCTCTTCTAAACAATTTAATAGTTCACCTATTCTATTATTGGGTATCTCTTTGATCTCACCATCATTAACAATGACACTACCACAAACAATCTGATGAAGTTTAACTAATTGTGCGAGCATGGTAGTCACAGAAGTTTCTTTACCTTCAATCTCTGCTATCGCTTCGCGCCTCATGGTTTCGTACATCTTGGATTGTTCAGGTGTCATCTCGACAATTCGTTTAGTAAAAACTTTGTCCGGTAAATCTAAGCAGTCTGATTTCAATACTCGGTAAGAATATTGATCCACTTTATGATTTAATTCATCTAATCTTTGATATCCAACAATCTGTTTAAAACTATGACTACCCATGTTTCTATTTACTAATTGACAATATCTTGCCTTAAATGTGTAAAACGAAGAGAAATCTAAGAAGAAAGGATCAAGAAAATAGGACTGTGTGTACAAATCCATAGGAGATTTAGTAACAGGAGAGCCTGTTAAAATACGACGATACTTTGCAAGTTGTCGTAACTTGATAATGTTTTTTGTGCGTTGTGCGGTAGGTGATTTAATTGTTGTGCTTTCATCGACAGCCATAAGAGCGACAAAGCCACTAAGAAATTTATTTGCAATCTCTATTCCTTTCTTGGTTGCAAAAGCATCAATATTCATCAGAAAGATGACGAACTTATTTTTGATCGTAAACATCTCAGATAATAATTTTAAATTAGTTTTAGTAGTTTTAGGTGACCACGTTACAACATGGTGATCAACATGATCGGGCATATGTGTTGGTATTTCAGATTGTTCCCAGTTACGGTACACACCTTTTGGAGCAACGATCAAGGCTCCATTAATTTTTCCTTTGTCATAAAGCATTGCACAATTGTCAATAAGAACTTTAGATTTACCAGTTCCCATTTCCATAAACAAAGCAAATGCTTCTTTATCCCACGATGCGCCCAATGCTTTTAACTGATGCTCATACGGCACTGTTTTAAATTTGTAATCCATCGGTGGCCTTTTATTATTTCTGCTAGCTACTCTATATTTTTTAACTTATAATTCAATTAGAAAAGATTATGACAGTTTATGTAGTGCAAGAAGCTTTTGGTAAAAATATTTTGCCTGCTGAAAAATATGGAGAACTTGTTTTGTTGCTAGAATACAACAGACAAATTGTTTTATCAGCAGGTCCCACCGTGAGAATTTTAAAAGAAAAATTAAAAAACTTTAACGATAACGATTATTTACTTTTAATGGGCGACCCTGTGGCAATGGGGATCGCAACAGCTATTGCATCTGACGCCAATCGTGGTAAAGTGAAATGTTTAAAATGGGATAAACGTGAAATGCGTTACTATCCTGTTGAATTCGATATTCATGAGAAAGGATTAAAGCATGGTGAATTTTGAAGATGATGCTAAAATCAATATTAGCAACAATAATCTTGATGAGGTAAGTCAACTTTGTCAAGAACTCAGCAATCTTGAGAACGATATCAAATCATACGAAGATACGGTAAAGGATCTAAAGAAAAAAGCTGAAAAGTTATCGATGGAGGTCATCCCTGAAAAAATGACTGAACTTGGATTAAAGTCTGTAGAACTTAATGATGGTTCTAAATTAAAAATAGCAGAATTTATTCAAGCTCGAATTAGTGATGAAAATAAAGAAAAGGCGTTTTCATGGTTACGTGAAAATGGCCATGGTGATCTCATCAAACATAATCTTTCTGCATCCTTTGGTCGAGGTGAAGATGACAAAGCACAGGACTTTAAAAAACGTGCTGAGGACATCGGTCTTGATCTAATGGAGAAAGAGTGGGTGGAACCTATGACACTCAAAGCTTTTGCTAAAGAGCAAGTAGCTAAAGGCTCTGGTATCCCAATGGATACCTTTGCTATCTACATAGGTAATAAGACGAAAATAACTAAAACGTAAAAAGGAAAAACGAAAATGGCAAATGCTAAAAATGAGACAGGCGCAGTAGCTGTCAAAAAACAAACTGCTGTAGTAGCGGCTAGCTTCTTAGAAGATGATGCTGCTAAAGGGTTAGAGGGTATTCAACAAGAAGACCTCGCGACACCTAGAATAAAAGTCTTAATGGCTTTATCTCCTGAGCTAAATGAAGTGCCTGATGCAAAAGCGGGTATGATTTTTAATACAGTATCAGGTGAATTGTTTGACGGAGCTCAAGGTATAAGAGTTCTCCCTTGTGCTTATGTTAGACAATACGTTGAATGGCAAGATAGAGGACAAGGATCAGGTGCACCTGTAAATGTGTATGGATCTGATTCCGATATCTTAACTCAGACCACTAGGGATAATAATAACAAAGATAGATTAGAAAATGGTAACTACATTGAGACCTGTGCTAATCACTTTGTATTAGTAGTAGGAGATGACGGACAAGTTTCTCCCGCAGTCATTATCATGAAGTCTACTCAGTTAAAGAAAAGCAGAAAGTGGAACTCCATGATGAATGGATTAGTCTTACAAGGTAAGAATGGTCCATACAATCCTCCGGCGTTTTCAAGATTTTATAACTTAAAAACTGCCTTGGAAGGTAATGATAAAGGAAAGTGGCACGGCTGGGATATCACTGCCGGTGAGTGGATTACAGATGCAGATGCTGACTTGTATGCGCAAGCAAAGAAGTTTTCTGATTCTGTGAGAAGCGGTAAAGAAACCGTGAAACACGAACAGGATGATAGTAAGTCTAGCGGAGAAGTGCCGTTCTAGGTTTCGGTCCATCATGACAGGGTTCGCGTTGATCCTGCTATAAAGATCATGGGTGGGGACCGAGGGTGTGTTTTAGACCCGTAATTTTTGCCACTCATGATCAAGACGCACAGGGAGAACTCATGCTAGAAAAGTTTATAGAAATATTTAGTGGCTTAGATCGTGCTCACGGTGTTTATAAGAAGGGAGAAACACAGAACGGGATCAAACAAAAAGGTAAAGCTTTCATCAAGAAAGAACCTGTCACTAATGATTTGTGGCAGAAACACTTAGACGGCGAGGAAAGTCTAGGGATAATTCCAGTAAGAGATGCTATAAAAGATTTAGACGGTGAAATAATTACACCGAGTACATGTAGTTGGGGATGTATTGATATAGACACATATCCCTTGGATCACGGAGCAGTGATCAAAAAAGTTAGAGATTTAAAATTACCTTTAATTGTTTGTAGATCAAAGAGTGGAGGTGCTCACTTATTTATATTCACGAGTGAACCTGTAGAAGCAAAAATATTAAAAGACAAGTTAGAAGAAATTGCGGCGTTACTGGGCTATGCGGATTGTGAAGTATTTCCCAAACAGATTGAAATACTTGCTGATAGAGGCGATACAGGAAATTTTTTAAATCTTCCATATTTCAATGGTTTATCAGGAATGCGTTATGCTTTCAATGATAATGGGGAAGCTTTAGATTTACCAGAATTCTTTGATATGTATGATACTTACGTACAATCAGTAGAAGAGATCAGTAATTTAAAAATAGAATCAAAGAAACAAGTAGATGAATTAGAGGACGGACCGCCTTGTTTACAAATGATGATGTCTTTAGGTATACCTGAAGGTGGACGAGATAATGCTTTGTTTCAATACGCAGTTTACGCAAAGAAGAAGTGGCCTGATGATTGGCAAAATAAATTAGATGAATTTAATTTAAGCTATATGCAACCACCTTTGGCTTCAGCACAAATACAAAAGACTGTGCGTCAACACGAAAGAAACGATTATCAATATAAGTGTAAAGATCAACCGATGAAATCACACTGTGCTTCTAGCACTTGTCGTTTTCGTAAGTTTGGTATTGGTGGTGACTTTCAACATGAGATGTCTGATTTAACAAAATATCAATCAGATGAATCACAATGGTTTTTAAATATTGATGGACGTCGTTTGTCTTTAAACACAAAGGATTTGTATGATCAGAATAGATTTATTCAAGCTTGCATGGATCAATTAAATATTATTCCTAACAGATTGAATCCACGTGATTGGATACAAAGGTTACAAGAACTTATCGCTAATGTAGAAATAATAGAGATGCCGAAAGAGATTACAAAAGAAGGAAGGTTTGATTCTCTATTAGATAGCTTCTTAGGAGATCAGGGTGAAGCTATGAATATAGAAGAAATACATATCGGCAAAGCTTGGTTTGAAGAAGGCATGGCTTATTTTAAATTAAACTCTCTACAAGACTTTCTAACTAAGAAGCAGTTTAAAGATTTTACTACAACACAGATGTCTGCTCGTATCAAACAAATGGGAGGGGGCGATATCAGAAAGAAAATAAAAAACAAGACTGTTTTTATGTGGTATGTACCGTACAATAAGACCGATAAACTTAATTTAGAAACACCGAATATGGAGGAAACATTACCGTTTTAAGGAAAATAATCTTCGGTCCGCCCGGAACTGGCAAAACAACCTATCTTTTGAATGAGGTTTTTGCAAAGGAGGTGGAGCAAGGAGTCGATCCCTTAAAAATAGGATACTTTGCATTTACAAGAAAAGCAGCACAGGAAGCTCTGATACGGGCTTTGACTAAGTTTCCCTCCATTTCTAAAAAGAACTTTAAACATTTTCAAACACTTCACAGTTTAGCTTATCATTCTATCGGTTTGTCCGAGGGTGATGTGATGAGCGATGAAGATTATCGTTACTTGTCTGACAAGTTACAAATACGTTTATCAAATCCAAATCGTAAGATTAATACTTTAGGCGCAGGTTTTCCTGATGATCAGTTTACGGCATTGATTGACTTATCAAAAATCAACGGTGTAAGTATTCAAGAGCAGTTTCAACAACATGACGGACACTTAGAGGGTGGCCTATTAAAATTAGAATACATCGCAAAAGGTTTAGAAGATTATAAATTCGGTGGTAACAGTCCTCGTTTTAAGTTTGATTACACCGATATGCTCATTGAGTTCAACAAACGGGATATGAACGTAGGCTTAGAAGTAATAATTATTGACGAAGCGCAAGACTTATCTTGGTTACAATGGCAATTGGTTGAAAAACTGGCAAAAAAAGTAAAGAGAATTTACATTGCGGGCGATGATGACCAAGCTATTTTTAAATGGGCAGGCGCTCGCAGTGATTTCTTAGTTAATATGGAAGGTCAAAAAATAATTTTAGGTCAATCTTATAGAATACCAAAGTCTGTTCAGCGTGTTGCTAACAATATTATTATGCCTGTATCGAACAGAGTGTTTAAAAATTGGAGTCCAAGAGAAGAAGAGGGGACAGTTAAATATCTACCTACGAGACATTTAAAACCATTATCGGATGGTGATTGGATGATCTTAGGTCGTACAAATTATATTCTTGATCAGGTAGAGGATTATTTAAAGTCTGAAGGTTATTACTACAAGCGCAATGAACAACGTTCAATTAGTGATCGTTTGTTTAAAGCAGTGCGTGCATGGGAACAATTACAACGTAAGAATTTAATAGACCTAGACGATGTAAAAAATATTTACTATTATCTTCCTAAGATCGAAAGAAGACATAAACAAATGCAGAATGTTCAGAAAGAAGTTTTCACATATGAAGAATTGGTAAAGGATCACGGTTTATATTTAGATAGAAACACACCGTGGCAAGAAGCTATGACAAAGATTCCTGAATCAAAGAAGTTTTATTTATCTGCAGTGTTACGTCGTGAGAGTGACTTATCTCACGAACCACGGATCAAACTGTCGACTATTCATGGCGCTAAAGGTGGGGAGGCTGATAACGTCATGTTACTAACTGATCTTTCTAAAAAGGCAGATGACTCTTATTGGAAAGATAAAGACGATGAACGTAGGGTATTCTATGTTGGAGTAACAAGAGCAAAAGAAAATTTGCATATTGTTCGATCAAATTCTAACAGAGAATTTTCCGAATTATTTCAAAGGGTACATTGATGGGCGTGCAATATCCACTTTTTCAGCCACCTAGTGAGTGGCTTCCTCCTGAAGACTTTCCTGATTTATCAGATGCAAAAGAAATTGCTATCGACTTAGAAACCTACGATCCACACATCAAGGACATCGGACCGGGTTGGGCAACCAACAAAGGATATGTCATAGGGGTTGCTATTGCTGTTGAAGGTTGGCAAGCATACTATCCTATTCGTCACGAAGGCGGCGGTAACTTTGATGAAAAAGTTTTTAAGAAATGGTTTCAAGTAGTTCTCAATACTTCTGCTGATAAAATATTTCACAATGCAATGTATGATGTTGGTTGGATTACTTGTGGTATGGGATTAAAAATTAATGGAAGAATACTAGATACATTGATTGCTGCTCCTCTCGTCAATGAAAACATGATGAGATATAGCTTAAATGAATTATCTAAACATTATCTAGGTGAAACAAAATCAGAAGCATTACTATATGAAGCCGCAAAAGAATGGGGAGTAGATGCAAAAAGTCAAATGTATTTATTACCACCAATGCATGTGGGACCTTACGCTGAACAAGACGCCGCCGTTACTTTAAGATTATGGAATCATTTACGCGTAGAAATCACAAAGCAAGAATTGACTAGCATATTTGATCTCGAAACAAGACTGTTTCCATGCTTATTAGAAATGAAGAAGAAAGGAGTCCGGGTTGACATCAACAAGGCTGAGAGTGTTAAAAGCGAACTTCTTAAAAAAGAAAAGGGAATATTAAATCAAATTAAAAAAGATACAGGTTTTGAAATTAGTGTTTGGGAAGCTAGATCAATTGCGAAAGCTTTTGATGCTAAGGATATTAGTTATCCTAAAACACCAAAGTCTAATGAACCATCTTTTAACAAACACTTCTTGTTAACACATCCTTCGCCTCTCGCTAAGATGATCAATGAAGCTAGAGAGATAAATAAAGCAAGAACAACATTTATAGATACGATCTTAAAACACAATCATAATGGTAGGATTCATGCAGAAATCCATCAAATGCGTGGTGAAACTGGGGGCACAGTTACCGGGCGCTTTAGTTACAGTAGCCCAAATCTCCAACAAGTCCCAGCGCGCAATAAGGTATTGGGGCCATTGATAAGAAGTCTCTTCATTCCCGAAGAGGGAGGAAGATGGGGAACCTTCGATTACTCTCAGCAAGAACCTAGAATTCTCGTTCATTTTGCTAAACTTACCATGGGCGGTTTAAGAGGTGCTGACGAAGTAATAGAAGCATACGAAGAAACCGACGCCGACTTCCATCAGGTTGTGGCTGACATGGCGGGGATTGATCGTAAGCAGGCGAAAACCATAAATCTAGGTATGATGTATGGCATGGGTAAGGGAAAGCTAAGTAGCGAGCTCGGTCTTGATGTTGATGATACGTCGGCATTGTTTGAGGAGTATCACTCTCGCGTTCCGTTTGTCAAACAGTTAATAGATCAAGCATCGAAAAAAGCAGGTGATGTTGGAACGGTTAGAACTTTATTGGGTCGTGTCTGTCGTTTTGAATTATGGGAACCTAATCAGTTTGGTATTAATAAGCCTTTACCAAGAGCTGAAGCGGAAAGAGAATATGGGAAAGACATCAAACGTGCTTTTACTTACAAAGCATTAAACAGGCTAATTCAAGGTAGCGCCGCAGATCAAACGAAGAAGGCTATGGTAGATTTATACGAAGCAGGATACCTAGCACATATCCAAGTTCACGATGAACTAGATTTGAGTTTGTCAAGTGAAAAAGATGCAAAAGAAATAAAAAATATTATGGAAAACTGTGTCGAACTTAGGGTAAAATCAAAGGTTGACGTTGAAGTAGGTCCTAATTGGGGCCAAATAAAGGAATTGAATTTGCAAGATGAGTGAGATATAAAGATCGTTATGGGTATTTTTGGTTTTAATCTTCCTTATTCTAATGAAATGATAGAGATGGCAGAAAACCAAATAGGTATGTCCAAAGAAGATATCAGAAAGATTGATGATCCTGAGGAAAGAAAAAAGACCCAAGAGAGATTTAAAGAATTACTTGAAATTTTCTTAGAAGAAAAACTAAGCGGTACCGGGATGCCTACCAAAGGCGCCACGGGCGGTATGGTCGATAAGAAGAAGAAAGGTAATAAGATTGTTTCACCCAAGAAAAACAAAAAATCAAAACTAGCTGGACGTCTCGCAAAACGCGGGTACGGTGCGGCGAGAAAATAACAAGGAGTACATTATGGAAAAGATACATGATTTAGAGAAGGCACTCGCGTCTCTGCAAGCAACCTATCAAATAGCGTTGAAAAAGATTGAAGAGTTATGCGTAGACAAACAAGAAATGAGACAGGAAATTTTTAAATTAAAAGGGATGTACGAAGAATCAGTAAAGCAGCAGTGATTATTGATTTTGAGAAAGAAAGAAGAAAGAGATTTTATCCCGAAGAAGAAGGCTTTCACGAATACGTTCAGATTATTATTCCTCTTCGCAAAGACGGAGAGGAGCGACGTTACTTCGGCACAGACGTTTCATTTATTACCAACAGCGATTTTTTTCATGAACAGATGATGGACCATAAAATTAAATTAAAATTTCTTTCAAACATGCACAAATACTTTGAGGGTTTCGAAACGGAACTAAAAAATAATACCGGGGTAGACTTGGTAATGAATCACATAGACGGAATAGAAGAGGAAGAATAATGGAATTAACATATCACAAGATACCCGGATGGTTTAATTATACCGATTCCTATGCTCAATTGGCTAGTAATCTGCCTGACGGAGCTAAGATCGTGGAAATCGGATCATTTATGGGTCGCTCTACGCATTTCTTAGCCACCGCTTTTTGGAACGCGAACAAGGAAAACGTCAAGATTTACTGTATTGATACATGGGAGGGAAGCGGAAAAGAGCACGCTCACCTTAATTTAGACAAAATGTATGACACATTTAGAAATAATTTACGGTTTTTTATAGGCCGTGAGATTGTTATCCCTTTGCAAGGGCGCAGTGATAATCAAGAATTTTTAGACCGTTTTGAAGATGGTTCGATTGATGCCATATCTATCGATGGATCTCACACTTATGACGATGTATGCGATGATATTGATAATTGGTGGCCGAAGCTAAAGCCTGATGGTGTAATGATTGGGGACGATTATTACTTAGAAAGCGTTCAACAGGCGGTCGCTGATACCTTTAGAAAGATGAATATTGATAATAGAATTTACGTTAATTCTGCCTCAGAGCGCACGTGGTATGTAGCTAAAAACGGTAACGCTGAGGGTTATTATAAGGGAATTCCTAAGTAAAACTTTTAGTTGTGCAAAAACCATCCATGTAAATGGCGGGATTAAAGCTACGTAACTTAAATTGTTGAACAAAATAAGAACATTCTGAGACTGTTTCAAACTGCTCCTCCATGGGAACAGTAATACATGACTTTTTTAGCTCCAAAAAAGGGTCCTGTATGCACACGATCATTATTAATAATACCTTCATACTAATTTTATATATTATCTGTTGCCAAAATACTAATAATTATATAAGATTATCCCATGAATACCGCAAAATATAAGTCGGTCGCAGTCCGAATAGAAAGTTATAACAAAGCTGCTCCTATGGCAAAAGAACGTTACATGTCCATGGGATCGTTTATTCGTTATTTAATTGATAACGAACATGATAAATTAAATGGCAAGACGCCCAAACCGAACGGAGCCCACCATGAATCCAGAGTTGAAGAAAGCCATCAGTAACTTAATCACCTATGCCCGATATGATATCGGGGAAAATTTAGAAGACTCGATTAAAGTCATTGAAAGATGGTTTTTAATGAAAAAAATTAAAATAACTGATAGAGATCCAAAGTTTTTTGTGGAAAAAGAAGAATTTTAAAAGTTTGGATAGCTCACTCCTTACTTACTATCCCTTCTATTAGGCGGCATCGTTGTTTAGAGCTATCCCAAGCCCAGTATTATTTTCTCCGCAGTTAAAGTACGGGGGCGAGTCAAGATGAGTGGCGATGCCGTTTTTTAAATCCTAGAAAGAAGTTCGGGAGAAAGGTCGAAAGGATGATAGCTCAATACTTAGAAGACTTAGACGAGAACTATGTCGTCTACTCAAACATCACGGAACTTGGACCAATTGATCTCGTGGTCGTGAACTTAGAAACGGGAAAATCGGTCTTTGTTGATTGCAAAGGAACCAAGAGTAGTGAAGATCGTACCCATCTTCCTCCTAAAATTAGCGATCGTGAGAAATGGAAACATCTTGATCGTTGGTTTGTGATGATGAATGAGAAAAATGAGGTTCATATTCGTAGTAAAAAGTATCTAAAACACGAAAATATTATAAAAGAATTTAAAAACGCTTTGAAATAATCTGTAATATTACGTTAATTTTCTTGTGTTTTGATTAAATAGTTCAGGTACCACTGCGCTTTTTTTAAGTCCTCGATGCCGTTTTTCTTACGCCACCGAGTAATATATTTGACTACGTTGCCCTCGAAGTAATCTAATTTATATTCGCGAATGAAGTCTGATACTTCTATGGTCCCGCGGTAGTAGTTGGGATTGATCTTATCCTTCATCCCCCGCCTTCCCAAAGTTTATGCTCCTCTGAGAATTTTTCAGGCTCTCGATTTTCTTTTCTAGACTCAAGCCATATTTGTTCATTGCGCCAGACGTGACGGTAAGTTTCGCCGTATTTTTTGACGAATTCTGCTTCGTCCATGTTTTGAGCGTCCTCATCCATCTCCATTAACCACGCTTTTACCTTACCCATTATACCCCCTTTTGTTGAAAATGATAACTTCTTGGTTTTGTCCCTTTTGATAAAAAATATTCGTAAGCGTCGCCGATACCTTTTCTAACTGCTTTGATCGATTGATCATAAGCCAGTCTTTTTTCTTCGGTATCCCTCAGCCCGTCGTCTTTGTATTGGTGTAAAAACATACTTAGATATTGTAACGTTTTGTAATTTAACTTTATTTCGTATTGTTTACCCCTTCTTCCAAGAGGATTGTAAACCTTATTCATTATTTATCCTTTCATTATGGGATAGTAGCACACCTGTTTTTCTAAATCAACAATGGAGCGGGGACCATGGGTCAAATTAGGGGGGTACAAACATACTGGGGGGTATCGAAATACCCCCTCAGCGGCCCTTAAAACGACTTTATTCAGAAGGATTATAAATCTTTAAAATCATTCTGATCAATTGAAGCGCTTTAGCTAATTTATCGACCTGATCGTACGAACCTTTGTCGATACAATCTTCATTGAGCCATTCTTTAACTTCAATGATATATTTTTGCGCATGGTCTAATTTTTCCATCGCATGGGAATATCTAATCTCCATCCTTTCCCTCCCATAATATGTCAACGCTATCCACACAAGCATTGACTATCATTTTACGCGACGTGAAATCTTTATCGTACGCATAAAGTTGAACGTAAAAAACTTCGGGTAAATCTTTTTCGCGGGATTTACCGACGACTAATTTATAATATTTGCCGTCTTGTTTATATCCGATGTCCATACTATATCCTTTCTTTAAACTCCATTGTCCCATTTTTATGAGATAAAGTCAACGGTTAAAAAATTTTTTCTGTGGATAACTTGTAAAAAGATGGGATAACTTTTTTTATTTTTTTCTTGACATTGTCTTAATAATATGGGATACTAATAATTCAAGGTGCTAATACTTTGAGTATGAACATTTTAGGATGTTATACATGGTCGGTGGGGGTAACCTTAAAGTAAATTCAATCAATACTACTTGTTGCCCCCACCTCCAAAAAAATCCTTGACATTATCCTAATAATGTGGGATACTAAGATCATATCGGTGGCTGGTCCGTTG
>CEUT01067159.1_pt1 | contig 15773 bp, 15 predicted proteins | sample 531401 | NCBI WGS metagenome assembly CEUT01 (sample SAMEA2622821, study PRJEB7988) | marine metagenome | biome: marine biome (ENVO:00000447); feature: surface water layer (ENVO:00002042); material: "saline water (ENVO:00002010), including plankton (ENVO:xxxxxxxx)" | depth 5 m | reverse complement strand
GTGGAGATGATTCTATGTTGCTAGCAGTACCACCGGGCTCACGTGATGCGCCCCGGCTAACACCCGGCGCTAAAGGGAAAGTTTACCATCCCGTTAAAACTGACAAAAGAAAGTCGGCAGGACCTCGAACTAGAAACTACGCAGCGAAAAGAAACGCAGAAAAAAGCAGCAACACTATTAGAAATGTGTTTCCCGGCGCAGAAATAAATACTCTTCCTAGTATTGCTAAGGGTATTTATGAGGATGAGGATTCTAATTATACTTTGAAAGAGTCCGCAGAAGAGATTAAACTCTTCGAGGTCAACGATTCTTTACACAGTCTAATTTTTGATTTAGAAACACACCAAGAAAAACTATTAACGGAGCAAGATAATGAAGATTAAGCACAACAAAAAGAGAAACACAGCTTTTGTTTATGAAGCGCTAGTACGCGAGGGCACCTCTGCAATACTACAAGGTGATGAAAAAAGACGTAACATCGTTGTATCTTTGATTAAAAAACATTTTGCAAATGATTCGATATTGAAAAAAGATTTAGATTGCTACCGGTCTTTATATGAGACTAGCAGTCTTTCAGAAGCAAATTGTGCAAAGATCATAAAAGAGTCGAGACTGCAAAAACGTCTGATTGATCCTCAAGGATTGTTCTTAAAGCAAAGTGACCTGATACATGATGTCAATAAAGAACTCAGCCCGCAAATCTTCAACAACTTTGTTCCCAACTACAAGTCACTAGCAAGCATTTATCAAATGTTTTCATCAGAAACTTCGCCAAAAGATTCGGTACTTTTAGAAAATGCTGTTTTGAAGCATATGCAGAGCAGCGAGCCAACTTCACAAATTGTTGAAGTGGACAATGTTGTGATAGATTCATTTGTGCAGAAATTTAATTCAAAGTACGATCAACAATTATTGGACGAACAAAAAACTGTATTAAACCTTTATATTAAATCTTTTGTTGATAATTCTGTTGAGTTTAAAATGTACCTCAATGAAGAAATTAAAAGATTAAGAGATGAGGTTAACAAAGCAAAGACAAACAAACTGATTAACTCGGATGCAGATATGCTTAGAAAAACAGAGAAAATTATTGAAAAGCTTGATAGCTTTAAAAATACGCAAATTGATGAGCACGTATTGACAACAGTGCTTAAGGTTCAATCACTCGTAAAGGAAACAGTCGAAAATGGCAATAGTAATTAAAATTGGTAAAAAAGCCAATGAGAAAAAAGTTAGACTTGAACTTAATGCTCGCCAAACCTTGTCTGGGGATGTAATGATTTTCGATCATGGTGATGTTGATATTGTGCTGTCGCCGGCTAATAATAAAATTGTTGTCTTTCCAAAAGATACTATGACTGAACTTGTGTATGGCGCACAAAATAGGCTAATGGCCCATCTTACCAAAAAGGGACTACTGGTGCCGGAGTCCATTCAAGCTGGTTCTTTCTTCGGCTCAATGGAAGGAACGCTTCAACAATCTGCCAAGCCCGAGATTAGTGGCCCTAAATTAGCTTTGATAAACATTTCTACTTTTATCGAAGAAGAAAGACCGTACTTCGAAAACACAGAAGCAATTATCTCCATGCAAGATGATGAAATGATCCATCCCGACAAAGAGCAGTCAACTGAATTAGGAGAAGTACCTCAAGCAGCCGAAAAGGGTTCTATAAAACAGAGCTATGTTCGAGACCCCTATTCTCTAAACTACATGTATACTTTTGAGTGATAAATGGAATTAATAACTTTTATACTTTGTGCCTACGGGCTGACACAAATAATAGTCTATAGCGACATGCCTTTTTTTAAAAGGTTTAGACCATCGAAAGAATCATTCGGTGGGTATGGGAAGGTATTTAATTGCCCAATGTGTATGGGATTTCACGTTGGTTGGATATTAATGTTACTTTCTCCGTTTACAGAACTATTTAATTTTGATGTCTCTGCAGCAAATTTCTTTCTTTTAGGAGGCCTCTCATCAGGAACTTCCTATATTATGAACATGGTCTTTGGAGACGAGGGGATAAAACATGAACACAAACACATGGATGACTAAATGGATGCTGCAGCCTGTTAGACGCTGTTGCAAAGGATCTTAACTATGAAAATTACAGAATCACAACTAAAACAAATTATTGATGAAGAGATTATGTCGATGATTGAAAATGGAGAAATAGACGAAGGCGTATTAGATCGCCTTAAAGCACGTGCTTCTGGTCTTAAAACTAAAGCTGGCACTGCTCTTGGCTCGGCTAAGCAATCGCTTGGTGCGAAGGTTACGGGAGCTAAGGCTGCAGCAGTAGGTGCTCTAGGTGGTGACGCAACCAAACTTAAGAAAGATCAAGCCGCACAACAACAAGCTGCAGCAGATACGAAAGCTGCTGGTGTTAACAAGGCTAAGGCCCAGCGCGCTGCATCAATTTTAAACTCTCACCTTAAGGCATTGGTAACTGATTTAACAAAGCTGGGAGTCAACCCAGATCAACCCGACGTTAAAAAAGCAGTAGCCGCTCTACAACAAGCAGTTAATGTAAGCACACAGAGGGCAGCTGAAGAATGAGTAAAGTTTTATTACGCGAATACTATGAGTTGTGTGAAGGCGGCGTCTGTCAGGATTTGTTGACAGAGGCCGAAAAGCGTTTTGTAGCAGAGGGCGGAATGATTCTATCTGGTATTATGCAAAAGGCCGACACACAAAATGGTAATGGTCGAGTTTATCCTGCGCGTGTTTTGATGCGCGAGGTAGAAAACTACAAAAAGCTTGTTAAAGAGCGACGTGCCCTTGGTGAACTGGATCACCCAGACGATTCAGTGATTAATCTTAAGAATGCATCCCACATGGTCACAGACGTGTGGTTCCAAGGTAAAGACGTTATGGGCAAAGTGCAAGTGCTCAACACCCCCTCTGGAAATATTTTACGCTCCCTTGTGGAGTCTGGTGTCAAGTTGGGCATCTCATCACGCGGAATGGGTTCCGTAAGTGAGTCCCAAGGAGCCACAGTTGTTGAGGACGACTTTCAATTAATCTGCTTTGATTTCGTTTCCGAGCCCTCTACTCCAAATGCTTTCATGATGAGAGAGGCTAAAGAGTTTGGTGAACCCAACGTCTTCACTAAAGCAGATAAAATTAACAGACTACTTAATGATATTATCGGAGATTACAAATGAAAAAGCAAGAAGTCAGCAACCTTATTAAGGAAGCGATTGAGAACAAACTATTTGAGCACAAGTTTAAACAAGAGATAAGCGAGATTTATGATTCTCGCCAAGACTTGCAAAGCGCAATGCTTGTCAGTATGATGGAAGAACTTTCAGGTAGAGAAATTCCTGACCCAACTGTTCTTGATGAGGGTGTTTGGGAAAAAGCGAAGGCTATGCTTGCTAAGATCAGATTAAGTAAGAGCACTGGCGCATCCGATCAGCGTGACGCATTAGAGGCTGCAGCCGACAAAGCCGCTAACAAAAAGTTTAGTGAGATGTTTGCTCAGCTTAAACAGTCGCCCGGGTTTGATAAATATCCCAATAATGAAAAAGACAACGAGTTTGTTGGTATTACTACAGGCATTGGTATGATGTACCAAACAGTTGTTGAGGCACACAAGGACGGACTCATCGAAACAGACACAGCAAATGATTTAGTTTCGAAACTTAAAAGCTATGTTGACGGTCTCGAAGGCGACTTGTCATATTCCTATAGATACTTTAACGAGGATGAGGATGTTGACGGTGAAACTATCGATGAAGAGGATACTCTTGAAGAAGACATCGCTGGGATTAAAGCTGATAATGTAAGCCTTAAATTTATAGAAAAGTTTATGAAGGCCGCACAAGAAGCTCAGGTTACTGGAGGAGAAATTCCAAAGCGAATGCAAAGAAGGATGGGGAGACTAAACACTAGGCTCGCAAAAGAAATTGAGAAAAAAGGTTTTGAGAATCTTGGTCCAAAAGAGAGAAGAGCTTGGGAAGAGATGACTAGATTCAGACAGAATTCTGAAGCATTTGATGTCGTATCAGACCCAGTTAAAAAATCGATTGACAAAGTAGCTAAAGCTGGAAAAGCTGGAGGTGCTGGAGGTGGTAGCGCCGCCGCATCACCCGATGACTTAGGACCCGAGTTGGGGCCAGAAATGGATCCAGGAATGGAAGATGAGTTTGGCAACTTCAGTGATCCCGGCCCAGACGGAGACCTCGATCCCAGCGAGCCAGATTCTTTTGGCAACTTTAGTGATGATGGTCGTATTACCCCCGGTATTGGTTCCGGTGGTGATGGACCTCGTATTGGAGACATTGGCGGTGTTCAAGATCTTGGCAAGCTTTACAGACAAGCTGGCAGCTTAAGCACATTATCAGGCTGGCTTGGGCCCGGCTTCTTAAAATCAGTTGCTAGTTTTGCTCTTCCTGCCGCAGGTGCTGCAGGACTCGCCGCACTGGTTGCGAAGCGACTCATGGGTAAATCTCGCGAAGGTTCACTTAAGAAGCTTTCTGGCGGTATCAAAGGTGTGGACGCCAGCGCTCAGGGTACCGATTCCCCAGCCCCGACCGGCGACGATTCCGGTAGAGATCTGGAAGGTGAAAAGAAATTTGCCCAGCTTGGCAAAGATCTTGAGGCAGGGACAGCAACTGATGATCAAGTAGGCACTCCCATCAATATTGGCAGCAAACCCAAAGGTTCCGGTGCCCCAGCCGCAGCAGGCGGTGCTACCAAGCCTGCAGCAGCTGCCGCTAAGCCCGCTGCCCCCGGAGCTACACCGGAGCCACCGGAAGAAGATGAAGAAGAAAAGAAAGCTCGCGACGATTATTATGCATCGTTAGAAGAACAAAAACGTTGGCAGAAAATCGCAGGAATTATTAAGGGGTGATTTGTGAAGAAGTCAGAACTTAAAAAACTTATCAAGCCACTTGTTAAAGAATGTATAAATGAAGTCCTTCTTGAAGAGGGGCTTCTTTCTAATGTCGTATCTGAGGTAGCCAAGGGCATGCAGGGCCAAACAATTGTCTCTGAAGCTGCACCGGCACCTAAGCAAGTTGTCGAAAACAAACAAAAGAAACAAGCAGCATTAGCCCAAAGAAAAAAGTTGATGGATGCCATCGGCAATGATGCATACAACGGAGTTGACTTATTTGAAGGGACTACGCCTATGTCACCACAATCTGAGCCAAGGGCCGGATCGGTTGATTTAGGAGACCCCAGCGATTCGGGTGTGGACATTAGTGGTTTAATTGGTGGCGCAACTAAGATGTGGGATTTGATGAAGTAATATGCCTAAGAAAAAAGCAAATGTTTTAGTAACCTCCAGAGAGTGCCGCGGCAATCATGAAAGAATGATTCGAAGATTTATTAAAAAGACTAAAAAAGAAAAGATTATCGAGCAGGTCAAAGATAGAAGGCATTATAAAAAGCCATCTGTTAAGAAAAGAGAGGACCGAGCCAAGGCTGAAAGAAGAAGAATTAGAGATGCACTAAAAAAACAAAGAGCAGAAGAAAGACGCAATAGAAAGAAAAGGTGACTATTTACCTTTGAATAACAAATTTTGGAGATTTATAAATGGCTAATTTTAAAAAATCATGGGTGGCTGAAGTCGGCCTTAATCATGTCCCGGCATACCAAGCAAGTGGTCGGCCCTTTGCAACCGCAAGTCTGAATTGTAGAGATGATGGTGCTGGCGGTCACGCAGTTTACTTTCCTTATGTAACACGCTGGGTCCAAATTATTAATAACGACACCAGCAATGCAGTTAAAGTAGGTTTTTCTAAAAGAGGTTTAGACACTGAAAAAAACTTTTTTACAATTGGCAAGGGCGCAGCCGCTCAACCAACCTCTTCTGAAAGATTGGAGCTTAAAGTTTCCGAATTGCATATAACTGGTTCAACTAATGTAGACATTATAGCTGGTCTTACAACTATCCCATCGGAGAGAACACAAACTACAACCGGTCCAAGCTGGTCAGGTTCTGCAGGGGTAGGATAATAAATGGCTCAGTTTGGTTGGGCATATGTAAACTGCAGTAGCAGTAGTGGAACTAGCGCAGCAGGTCCGAGTGGATCGCTGCAGTTCATGACTGCATCCGGCCAAGGCTCAACCACCGGCTCAGCGAATTTAACTTTCCATGAAGGGTCTGGTCTCATGACATTGACCGGTTCTCTGAGAGTTTCTGGTTCGATTACAGCCAGTCATTACCATATTGAGAACGTCACGCAGATTGATGTCAGTGGATCCACATTTTTTGGTAACACAAACGACGATAGGCACGTCAGAACCGGTAGCTTTGAAGTTGTGCAGGCTGATGGTACACCCCTGTTACACGTAACCAATTCGAATGGCATGGTCAACGTTAGAGGATTTGCTGGGCGCTATACTATTGTGAGTTCAGCAACAGCCACCGCTTCAGTGCCAAGCTACATAATAGGCGTTAGGCATACCGATAACGTAGAAATTCTAATACCAAGTGCATCTACTTATGGATCAGGTGCGGTATTAGTTGTAAAAGACGAGGTTACCGATCGCGGCGGCACAAATATTAGACTAACAGCTTCTGTTGGGTATTTAATTGATAACACAGTTGAGTATATTCTAACTGGGTCTATGCCTGCGATTAGTTTATATTCAAATGGCGCGAACTGGTTTGTCTTCTAATTAATTAAGGAGGCGACACCATGGCATACAATAATCTATCCGGCACAGTACTTGCGCCTCACAAGCTAATTCCTCGAAAAGATAGGAATGGCGACATTATTGTTCCTATCGTATCTGGCAACCTTAGTACCTCCGATGGCGCTAGTATCTTGAATGTACCAAGATTATCTAATGCAACCAATAATGCAATCATAACTAATGTTGATGGCGATGCAAATAATATAATTTGTGAAAGCAATCTTACATTTGACGGCGAAACCTTAAACATCGTTGGGGATCTCACAGCCAGCGCCGGTTTATCAGCATCCTTCTTATATGGAGATGGTAGGTTTCTAACCAATGTCTCTGGTGCAGGCAATGCAACCGGTCAGGGGCCAAATGGCTCACTGCAATTTAAAACTGAGGGCGATGGAACAATCAGCGGCTCTTCAAATCTATTGTTCCAAAATAATATTTTAAAGCTTGGCGGCTCGTTAAAACTTGGCCGCACAAGTGTTTCTTCATCGTACACCGCTTCTACGACAGATTTTTTTGTTGGGGCCGATACTTCAAACGCCGCTTTTCAGATTACTCTTGCAGACGCCGGCCAAATGCTAGATGGTCAAATGCTGGTAATTAAAGATGAAGGAGGCGTTGCCAACAGCAATAATATAACCGTGGCAGCGTCAGGGGCGCAAACAATCGACGGTCAAAATCAAGTTGTTTTGGAATCACCTTATGCATCAATTCAGCTTTATTGTAATGGAAATAACAAGTACTTTATTTTCTAATTTTTTAGGTCAGATATCGTACTATTTATAAGTGATTGGGCTACGGTTAGCTCATTCTAATGGGCAGTCTTGTATTGTCCATGCCTATAAAAAACTATTATATGGAGGGTTTTAAAATATGGCTTATAAATTTCAAGTAGGTTCTGCTATCCTTAGTGGTTCCCTTACGCAAGAAGGTAATGTCGAAATTCAAAACGATGCTGGCGCAGTCGTCGGTATCTTTGATAACACAGGTGTTCTTTCTGCATCCGCTGGTGCAACCGCCGCAAGCTTTAGTGCTGACGGCGCGCTTACTGGTGGCAGTCTTGTAGTCGGCGCTGCTGACATGAGCGAGGCAGATCTCGAAAAACTCGATGGTATCACCAATGGTGCTGGTGCTGCTAACAAGGCGCTTGTTCTTAATGCAAGTTCCGTAATTGCTTCTGGCCTTGTCGGTCTTACAGCTTCTTCCGGTATTAAAGCTGGTGAGCTTGAGGCAACTGGTCACGTGCTTGCTCCTGCACTTATTTCTACTACCACCATTCAAGGTGCTGCAATCTCTGGTTCTGGCGATCTTAACGCTAACAGACTTGTCATCGGTGGTCCAAACTTTGGTGCTGGATTAGCTAAAATCGATGACTTAGGTGCTGGTACTTTTGCATCCATCATTTCTAACGGCCTTGTCAATGTGACTGGTCAAGTTTCTGCTTCAGATGTGTTGTCTGCGAACGGTGCTAAACTTTCTGGCTCTTTGGTCGGTACTAGTGCTGACTTTGCAGGTTCTGTAACTGCTGGCACTTCTTTCGTTATCGGCTCTGCTGATCTTAACGAAACTGATCTTGAGAAACTTGACGGTATCACTAACGGTACTGGTGCTGCTGCTAAGGCTCTTGTCCTTGACGCGGACGCAAAGATCACTTCTGGTCTCGTTTCGATTACTGCTTCTGCAGATCTTAAAGCGGCTCGCATTGAGTCTACTGCCAAGGTTATTGCCGGCTCTGACTTAGAAGTTGGTGCTCTCTTCAAGATGCCTGACGTTACTTCTGGTAAGATTCTTGTTGCCGATGGTACAAGCTTCCAAGAAGTCGCAATGTCTGGTGATGTTGCTATTGACAACGCTGGTGCTACAACCATCCAAGCTAACGCTGTTGAGGGTTCTATGATTAACGCTAACGCTGCTGGTGACGGTCTTAAGTACGATTCTAACAGTCTTGCTCTTGACCTTAACGAATTGGCTGCAGGTGCAATCAACCAAGCTGCAGACAGCATTGCCTTTATCGATGCTGACGGAAATGGTTCCAAGAAAGAAAGTGTTGTTGACTTTGTTTCCGCCATTGCTGGTGCTGGCTTGAGTGCTGGAAGTGGTCAGCTTTCTGTTCAAGGTAACACTGTTACTATTGCAACTGACGGTGTAACTCTTTCTGAAGGTTACAACTACTTCACTGGATCTGTCGATGCAGACTGCGAATTGCCTTCTGGTTCTGTCGGTGACGTTGTTACCGTTAAGGCTGGAAACACCGCTATTGGTGCTTCTATCGTCATTAACCGCTCAGGTTCAGGCGGTGGTGTTGACACTATTGATGGTGCAACTTCGATTCTTCTTGAGTCGCCGTTTGCTGCTGTTACTATGGTCTACGTCCGCGCTGGCGAATGGAAAATCGTATAATCAGTATACCTACTATTCTTTTTGGATGCCTCCCTTGTGGGGGCATCCTTTTTTATTAGACTATTTAAGTGTATAAACCTATTTATTGGAGATGGTATTAATATGGCATATAATGTATTAAAAGGAAAAGTTGAAGGCTCAGTTGACCAGTACGGCGATCAAGAAATTGAAGGCAAAAAAATCTTTAAGAACACCATAAGTGCTAGTGTGTTTTATGATACAGACGCTCAGTCACCTTGCGCAACTATAAAAGACCTAGCAGTCAGAAAAATAAATGGCAGGGTTAAAGGTGGAGTCTTAAGCTACGATTCTGATGGAATACTAAAAACAAACACAAACTTAATATATGACGGTGAATGTCTTCGCACAAACGTTGTAAAAGCAAAACTTGTTGTCGGTTCCGCAATACACATGTCTGACATACCTGCTAATAAATTTCATGAAAAAGTAAACGCGGAAAGCTTAAATTATAGCCACGGCCTACACAGCGTTAGAAAAGAGCTGCAAGTTAAAACAACCAACGGTCTTGTGGCAGATGCTAGTGGGGTAGGAATCTCGCTTTCATCAAATTCTGGACTTTCTATTAAATCTAAAAATTTAGTTGTTGATCCAACAAAAGCTGAGCCCGTCAATGCGTCGGGCCAAAACCTTAGTGATCAGGATTTGTTAATTGTTTCTGATATATCGAGAGGAACAATAAATAACACGACACTTAAAAATCTTTATGACGGCTATATTAAACATAAAACACACAGACCCGCTGGTAAAAAGTCTGAAATTCAAATCATGGGCTTAAATCAATTTATTTCGTCGCCAGACTTGACATTTGAGGCTGATAGCAGCACTTTAGCTGTCAATGGAATTATTGGAGCTAACAAGATAAACGTAGACTCTTCATTATCCTGTAGGGGCGCAGTATCACACAACATAAACAAAGTGAGCGATAGGCAATATATTGTTCAACCTGACGATTATACAATTCTGTGCGATGCGTCCGATAATAAGATTACAGTTAGCTTACCGCCTGCTGTTAACAATAGCGGCAGAGTGTTGATAATTAAAAAAACAAACACTGACAAATATAAATTAAATTCAAATCAGGTCGATGTTGCTTGCGAAGAGGGCACGATCGACATTAACGACAGAATAACAATTAAAATGAATTACTCTTCTAGAACGCTTCAATCAGATGGAGAAAACTGGTGGATTATTGGAACTAAGGGTTCCTGAAATATACTTATAGATAACGGAGAATACTATAAATGGCATACAATTCCTCAAAAGGACCACAAACTCACGGCGACGTTAAATACGAAGGTGATGCAGAAGATACTCAAATTGATTTTGAGAACGACTATATTAATTTAAAAACAAACGGTGTAAAAAGATTAGAAATTTCAGGTTCTAGCTTCCACTTCTCTGGCAGTACTTATGAGTTTACATCAGCAGAAAATGTTAACGCCTTTAGGATTAGATTTACAGATCTTGCAACTTCGTATCTTCGAGTAGATTCAGACAGTTCAAATGTTTTTGTTAATGAAGTTGCCGGAGGAAAAACCAGAGTTGGTTCAAACGTAGCGCCAACACATACCCTGTCGGTAACTGGCCATATTTCATCTTCGGCTGCAATTACTGGTTCCGCCTTGCATGCCGGAAACTCTAGCACTGTGATAAATGCTACTCACTTTTCAAGTTCGTTACCAGTATCAGCCTCACATTTTGTTGGCGATGGTTCTGGTTTAACAGGTTTATCATCTGCTGCAATTTCTTCATATAACAATGCGTCTGATAATAGAGTAATTACCTCAGTTGATGCAAGCACTGTTCAGGGTGAGGCAAATCTTACATTTGATGGTTCTTTACTAACTGTCGCCGGCGATATCAACGTTTCAGCGATTACAGGCTCTGCTATTTCTGGCACACTGTCTGTGTTTGATCTTCAAAACGGTAAAGTGCAAATTGGCAATGAAGAGCCCGGCGCTGGTGTTCTGGTTAAAATCAGAGGAACAACGGACTCGGATGTGCCACTGTTGGTCAAAAGCCCAAGTCATGAGGCGATTTTGGGCGTTACTGGTTCTGGTAAGGTTCTAGTCGGTGGTGTTTACACAGAAGCAAAATTGAACATTACCGGTTCGAATGAAGAAAAATTCTTAGCAATCAAATCTACAGATGTGAACCCAGTACTAGAAGTGGACAATAATCATGTCTCTGCCTCAGTAAATGTTTCAGCCTCCGCATTCTTTGGTAATGGCGCCGGCCTGACCGGTTTACCGTCAGCAGCAATCTCATCATACAACACTTCTGGTGATAACAGAATTGTCACGTCTGTAAACTCAACTACAGTGCAGGGTGAACAAAACCTTACTTTTGATGGTGAAACTCTCACTGTGACTGGCGACTTAACCGCAAGTGTTGGAATGGCTTCGGCACACATAGCATCTAGTGGGCACATTTCTTCATCTTTGGGTATCACGGGTTCCGCATTGCACGCAGGAAACTTTACAACAGTTATTGATACGACTCATGTGTCAAGTTCGTTAAATGTTTCTGCTTCTGGATTTTATGGTGACGGCTCTGGTTTGACCGGCTTACCATCGGCAGCAATTTCAACTTACAACACATCCGGAGACAACAGAATCATAACCTCGGTCAACTCGACCACCGTTCAAGGAGAGTCTGCTCTTACATTCGACGGTGAAACCTTAAGCGTGACTGGCGACTTAACCGCAAGTGTTGGAATGTCTACCGCACACCTTGCATCTACGGGCCATATAACGGCATCTTTAGGTATTACCGGATCCGCTTTTTATGCTGGCGAAGGCATGGTTGTTCAAGCCGGCACGAACTATGCTACCGTTATTAATGGTACACATATATCAAGCTCTCTTCCTGTCTCCGCATCTTCGTTCTGGGCCAATGGGGTACAATTGACTGGAGGTGGTAGTGGTGCCGTTGCGAATTATAATACCTCTGGCAACAATAGAATCATAACGTCCGTTGATTCTGATACTATTCAGGGAGAACAAAATCTTACATTTGATGGTGAAACTTTAACTGTTACAGGAGATCTGACTGCAAGCGTCGGGATGGTTTCAGCGCATATTGCATCCACTGGTCACATTTCAGCATCTCTTGGAATTACAGGCTCTGCAATTCATGCTGGTAACTTTACTACAGTTATAAACTCGACTCATGTTTCAAGCTCAAGACCTGTTACTGCGTCACATTTTATTGGTAATGGTGCTGGTCTAACCAACTTGCCATCAGCAGCGATCACAACCTACAACACATCTGGCGACAATAGAATTATAACTTCTGTAAACTCCACAACAGTTCAAGGCGAATCCGCGCTCACATTTGATGGCGAGACACTTAATGTGACTGGTGACTTAACAGCAAGCGTCGGAATATCTTCCGCTGATATTGTATCTACTGGACATATATCTGCATCCTCCGGTGTCACCGGTTCTCAACTTCATGCCGGTGGTGTATCGGTTTCGGATGGTACAATTACAATGCGTACCAGCACAGGTTCGCCTTCAAAAATTGAGCTGTACTGTGAAGTCAGTAATGCACACAAGGTTACCTTGAAAGCTCCAGCACACGCTCAATATTCTGGTGATGTAAACTTTGTTTTACCTCCGACCGAAGGTAGCGATGGTCAGGCACTTGTTACAGATGGTAATGGGGCAACTAGCTGGTCATCAGTAGGTGGTGGTGGCGGATCGCCCGGTGGCTCAGATGGACAAGTGCAATACAATAATGGAGGCTCATTCGGCGGTGAATCAAACTTTGTTTACGATGATAGTAACGATAGAGTCGGCATTGGAACAAGCGCTCCATCACACACTCTTTCTGTTACTGGCTCAACGCAGATTACAGGTGAATTAATTGTAAGCGGAACTGTTAGAAGCACAGGAATGACTCACATTACCCATCACTGTTATTCCAACACCGGTACTGCAGCTGTTCATATTCCATTCGTAACTGAAGTGGAGTCGACTGGCGGTGACAGGAGAAATCATATGATTGCGCCGTTACCGGGCCGACTTCTGAAAGTTTGGGTTCGTTCTAAAAATGCTCTAAATGGAAGCGTTGTAGTTTCATTAATAAAAGCAGGGGATGGAACAGAAGATTTCGCCGGTGGTGCCGGCACGGAAGTCGAAGCAGTTACGGCTACCATGACAAATGCAAACACATCATATGCATTCACATTCACGGGCTCAAATCCGCAATACTCTCCCGGCGAAATTATTGGTGTAAAAGTCAACCCCCCAGCAAATGGCGCTGATTACAATGTGACGTGTATTTGGGAGTATAACACCGCCGTTCTCTAACTTATAATCTACTCAACTAAAAAAAACGGGTTTTCAATATAAACAACACTATTTATTTTGAACTATAATGTTGATTTAGGAGTCATTTTATGTCTAACTTGCTTGATGAAGCTATTATCGATGCGAAAGCGCTTAGAGAGGCAGCTTTGAAAAACGCAGAAACGATCGTTATTGAAAAGTATTCCACAGAGGTTAAGAAAACCTTAGAGGAGCTTTTAGAACAGGACGACACTCTTGCTGCCCTTGGTATTGAGGGCGGAGAAGATGCTGCAGCTGCCCCTGCAGCAGATGCTGGTGCCGCTGATTTAGAAGCAGCAATGGGAGCGGAAGGAGCCCCAGCCGAAGGCGAAGAAGCCGCAGCAGAGCAAGATACCGAATTGGCACCTGATATTCCACTTGCAGCGACAGATGATTTTGCAGATCTTGATGGCAAAAATCTAAACTCTTTTTTAAATTCGGGAGCCGAGACTGAATTAAATATTGATCTTGGTGCCTTGGAAGAAAGCTTAAAAACACTTTCTGAGTCGACTGAAGATGCAGAGGTTGAAGTCAGTCTTGAAGAGCTGCTGTCTAGCGACGAACTCAACGAAGAAGAAATTGAAGAATTGGCACAAGCTAAGCAAAGCAAAGCTCGCCGTCAACGACACAAAAGAACTCCCGTCCCTGATGACGATGAAGAAACCGACGTTAACGAAGAATTGGACGCCGATTCTCTTGTGGATGCGATTATGGAAAAACTTACAGTCGACATGGGCGCTGACCTTGCTGGTTGGGCCGGAAGATCGTCTGATGATACAAAGTATCAAATCGAAAAAGAATTAGCACACCGTCGCAGTACGGATGTGGAAGAAGAATTGGAAGCTTTGAAAAAGGCTCAAGAAGAGTTGGTTTTTGAGAATAGACAACTCAACGAGCAAAATCAAAAATATGAGCAAGCCTTCCAAGAGCTTAAAGAAAATTTACAAGACGTAAATCTTTCTAATGCACGCTTGCTCTATACGAACCGTGTTTTGAGAAATTCCTCCCTGAATGAGCGACAAAAAGATAAAATTGTCGAAGCAATTTCGAGCGCTGGTTCTGTAACAGAGGCGAAGACAATCTATGATACACTTCAAAGCACAGTGGAGTCGACTCCTAAGAAGTCGCCAAAATCACTGAGCGAAGCAATCGGTCGACGCAATACTGTTCTTCGGGCAACTCGTAAAGAAATGCCCGCATCCGATCCATTGCAGGATAGGATGAAAAGACTAGCTGGAATAAAATAATCATATATAAAAAGGAGGTGATTTAAAATGTCTAGTATTATCGAAAGATTGACCGAAGGTGTGGTCAATCGTGATATGCGAGCAGAAAACCACGCTCTTCTTTCCAAGTGGGAGAAGACCGGTCTTCTTGAGGGTCTTAATAACGACCGTCAAAAGGGTTCGATGGCTCGCTTGCTTGAAAACCAAGCAAAAGAACTACTTCGCGAGAGTACTTCTATGGCCGCTGGAGATGTTGAGGGCTTTGCTGCCGTCGCGTTCCCCATCGTCCGCCGTGTTTTCGCTGGCTTGATCGCAAACGATCTCGTTTCCGTTCAGCCGATGAGTCTCCCCTCGGGTCTCATCTTCTTCCTTGATTTCGTGTATTCACCCGATCTCGGAAGCAGCACTACCATTACCGATAGATTCGGTAACTCCGTTAACGAGTCCATTTACGGTACCAACCGTGTTGGTTCTCAAGTAACTGGTGGTGTTGACCTTGTCGGCTCCAAGGGTGAAGACCTTTCTGGTCCTCGCACCGTTAGTGCCCGCGGTTACGCTTATGCTTCGCCTACTGCGTCGTTTAACGTTACTGCAAGTGGCATGGCTGTACGCGGTTTCCTTATTGGTAACGGTACCGATGCACAAAACAAGTTGATCGATTATGATCCTGACTTGCTTGCACTTAGTGGTTCTGGCCACTACGTTATTGCACTTGAAATCCCCAAGAGTTCTATTCAAAGCTCTGGCGCTGGTTCTCAAGCTGACTATAACAACCTTGGCGCATTCTCTTGCTCCATTGACTCGTTGCGCCACGTCCTTAATAAGGATTCTGGTATTACCGCAGCTACCACTACACAAATTCGTCGTTTGACGAACGTGACTACTGGTAGTAATGGCCTTTCTGCAGGTCGCGGAGATGGTAACCTTAACCTTGTTTTCGTTACCACCGACACCAGTACTCCTGCTATTGAGGCTGATGACAACGAGCATCTCTCTATGAGTTGCCCACAAATCGATGATTTGACTAATGGTGGAGCCCTTGGCTCAGTTGTTGGTCAGGCTGAGTGGGGACTTGAGGGTTCTGAGTTGATCCCAGAGATCGACATCAAGGTTGACAGCATTGCTGTTACCGCTCAAACGAA
>CEUT01067052.1_pt1 | contig 15887 bp, 16 predicted proteins | sample 531401 | NCBI WGS metagenome assembly CEUT01 (sample SAMEA2622821, study PRJEB7988) | marine metagenome | biome: marine biome (ENVO:00000447); feature: surface water layer (ENVO:00002042); material: "saline water (ENVO:00002010), including plankton (ENVO:xxxxxxxx)" | depth 5 m | reverse complement strand
CAGAATCTATATCTTTCATAATTTGGTTTTTAAGCTCATCAATATTACTAAACTTTTTCTCATTACGTATAAAATTTTTCAAAAATAGCTTTATATCCTTTTGATATATATCATCACCAAAATCCAAAATATGAGCTTCAATTTTTACAGAATCCTCAGTATCAACTGTTGGATTTAAACCAATATTAATAATGCAATTAAATTTTTTTGTATCAACTTCAATAACACCGTAATAAACACCAAATGTTGGTAAAAATACATCTTCATCAAGTAAAAGATTTGCAGTTGGAAATCCTAATTCACGTCCTAACTGTTTTCCCTGAATTACATTACCAGAGAGACTGAAGTCTCTTCCAAGTAAATTATTTGCTTTATCAATCTCACCGGTGGATAAATAATATCGTAATTTCGTTGATGAGACTTTTTCATTATTTATCAAAAAATCATCTAACAAATAAACATTATTTTCCCCGAAATAATCAATTAAAAAATTGACATCACCTGATCTATTATTCCCAAATTTAAAATCTTTACCTATAACAATTTTTTTTATTCCAAGATTTTCATCTAAAAACTTTGAAAAATCTTCAGAAGAAATTTTATTAAATTGATCAAAATTTAAATGAATCAGATTTTGTGGGCTGAATGATTCAAAAATTTCATTTCTTTCTTTATTTGAAACTATGGGTTTAAGAGAATCGTTAAAATATATTTTTGGTAAAACATCAAAAGTAACAATATCAAATTTTTTATTTAAGTCTCTAGTTTTCCTAAATAATTGTTGATGAGCTAAGTGAACACCGTCAAATGCACCAATACAAACAATTTCAGAATTGTTATTAATTTTATCTTTCGTATTTACTTTTTTGTAAATCTTCATATTAAAACTTTTTGTGGTTTGAACATATTTTCATTGTATGGTTCATAAATGGCAACTATTGAATTATTATTTTCAATTATATGAGGCACATCAGATTCAAATATTGAACTATTAAGAAAATTACCATTTTCTATATCTTTTAAGATTCCATCCTCTACAGAGACAATAGGGGTTTCAAATAATAGTCTCCAGTCAAGTGGCTCAGGAATGTCTTTTCTATTTAATTGATCAAGATTTTTAATTACCTTTGAATTATTTTCGTTTAATATGCCAATTTCAATTCTTTTTATTGAAGATACCACAGCTTTTGTATCGATAAATTTAGCTAAGTCTACAATTAGTGATCTAATAAAAGTCCCTTTACTTACAGTCGCTATAAATTTTGCTTTATTTCCTTCATAACTAACTAATTTAAAACTACTTACTTCTACATCCCTTGTTGGTAGTTCAACTTTTTTTTCTTGACGCGCATACTTGTAAAGACGTTTACCTTTTACTTTTACTGCAGAATAAATGGGTGGTAGCTGTTTAATGTTTCCCGTTAACTGCAATATTCCGTTATTCAATTCCTTCAATTTACTTTTTAAATTCACTGACTCAATCTCTTTTAGTTCTGAATCCGTATCAAAGCTGTCTGATTCAAAACCAAATATAGCTTCAAATTCATAGGTCTTATGTGTGTTATTAATATAATCAAATAATTTTGTGTATTTATTAGTTGCGATCAACATTAATCCTTCTGCATTTGGATCTAATGTTCCAGAATGGCCAACCTTTTTAAATTTATATTTTTTTTTAAAAAATGTACACAGATCTTGAGATGTCCAGCTTCGAGGTTTATTTAATAAATAAAAGTCAGATTGATTTTCTAATTTCATGTTCAATTTTTTCAAGAATAAATTCAGGTGATTGGTTACTAGAAAAACCACTCGCTGCAACATGTCCCCCTCCGCCAAAAATGGAAGCAATTTTTTGGACATCCATGTCGCCTCTTGATCTCAAACTGCCCTTAAATGAACCATCACTTTGCTCTTTAAGTAGCAAAGCAACTGTTGATTCTTTAACAAGTCTTACAACATCGATAAGAAAATCTGTTTCTTCTGGTTCTACTTGATAATCTTTATAATCATTTTGAAATACAATTGAATGTGCAAATTGTAATTCTTCATTTAATACTATTCTTTCAATTATCTTGCTTTGCAGTGTTAATGCGTTGAACTTTATTGAGCCATATATATTCTCGCTTATGTTAGAAAGATTGGCTCCATTACTTAAAAGCTCGGCAGCAATACTAAAAACTTCAGAGGTAGTATTTGAATATTGAAATCGACCTGTATCAGTAATTAAACCTGTTAGTAGGCAGTTTGACATTTCTTCATTAATTTCAATATCTTCATCTTTAAATTGTCTGAATAAAACTTGTGTTGTACTTGCTGCATGTGGATCAATTATCTGTACATCTCCAAAAGATGGATCGACATGATGATCAATTACAACAATATTCTGTGCTGCTAAAACAACATCTTCATATTTCCCTAGTCTGGATGAATTACCACAATCAAAAACAAACACCGTGTTGTATTTTTCTTTAATGTCATTAGAAATTAGGTGATAAGGTAAATGATTTAGATTAGACGGCAATTTAGTTGTTATATCAAAATTTACATCGGAACTAATATTCTGTAAGTCAAAAAAAATTTTAAGTGCAAAAGCAGAACCTAAAGCATCACCATCAGGGTTTACATGGCCTGTTATAAAAATTGGACCATTATCTACATAATCAATTAATTTACTTTTCATTTATTGTTCCAATAATCTTATTTATCCTATCAATATCATCAAATGATTTATCTAACTCAAATGTTATTGAAGGCACATATTTAGTTTTCATTTCTCTAGAAAGTACCTTTTGAATTTTTTGTTTATTTCTTGCTAAAGAACTAACTAATGATGACTTATTATTTTCAATCGAAGATACAAGTACGGTAGTTCTTTTCAAATCTGGTGAGGTTGATACATGAGTAACTGTTGCTTTATTTAGAACTGGATCTGAACTATTTAAAAGGCAATCCGAAACGATCTGTTGAATCATTGGATTGATTCTATTTATTCTTCCACCTCTTAAGTTCTTATCCATTAGAATTAGACAGCAACTTCTCCCAGGATTTCAATGACGTCACCTTGCTTGATATCTTTATAGTCAGATAAACCAATACCGCATTCAAGTCCTTCATTTACACTTTCTACATCATCTTTAAATCTTCTTAAAGAAACGATACTGCCTTCATATATTACGACGCCATCTCTAAGCAATCTAGCTTTAGCTCCTAGCTCAACTCTACCTTCTGAAACTACCGAACCTGCTACAACACCAACCTTAGGAGCTTTAAATGTTGTTTTAACATCTACCATTCCAATTACAGATTCCTCCGTTCTTATAGTTAACTGACCTATTACAGCTTCACTTATATCATCAATTAATTCATAGATAATGTTGTAAGTTCTGATATCGATACCTTTACTCTGTCCCATATTTCTTGCTTGACTATCAGGTCTAACATTAAAACCTACGATCATTGAGCCCGTTGCACCTGCAAGGTCAACGTCTGACAATACAATACCTCCAACAGCTGCATGTACAATCTGGATATTTACATCCCCGTCTGACAGTTTCAAAAGGCTATCCTTTATAGCTTCAACCGAACCATTTGTATCCGCTTTGACAATTATATTTATCGTATTTAACTCACCTTCTTGAAGAAGTTGCATCATTTCTGATACTCGTGATTCAACTGTGTAAGAAGTATCGTCAAATTGTTTCAATTTGTTTTGATTTTCCTCAGCTTTATTTTTTGCAGTTTTTTGGTTTTTTGTAGCAACAAATTGATCGCCAGCGATAGGAGAAGCATCCCATCCAATTATGTCAGCAGGAGAACCAGGGGTTACTGATTTAAGTATCCCTCCATTGTGATCAAACATAGACTTTACTCTACAGAATGCCCCTCCAGCATAAATAAAATCACCAGATTTCAGAGTACCTCTTTTAACTATCACCGTAGCGACATTACCTTTACCAACCTCCATTCTTGATTCAATGATGAACCCAGATGGATCAGATTTATAGTTACTTTTTAATTCTTCAATCTCTGCTACCAAATTTAATGTTTCTAGTAAATCGTCTATACCTTCCCCAGTTGTTGCAGAAATCTCAACAACAGGAATATCGCCACCTAAATCTTCAGATACGACTTCATATTTTGTTAGGTCAGCTTTAACTAGAGTTGGATTTGCTTCTGGTAGGTCACATTTATTTATTGCTACAACCATTGGGACATCTGCAGCTTTTGTGTGGTTTATTGCTTCTATTGTTTGGGGCATTATTCCATCATCTGCCGCAACAACAAGAATTACTATATCCGTAATATCTGCTCCCCTAGCTCTCATTTGAGTAAAAGCTTCATGACCTGGAGTGTCTATGAAAGTTACACTTCCAGATTCATTTGTAACATTGTATGCCCCTACATGTTGTGTAATTCCACCAGCCTCACCGGAAGCAACTTTCTCTTTTCTTATATAATCCAATAAACTTGTTTTTCCGTGATCTACATGGCCCATGACCGTAATGATTGCAGGTCTTGTTTCCAGAGAATCTGGCTCATCTTCAAACTTTTCAGACTCAATTATATCGGATCTTTTTATTTCAACTTTCTCTACAAACTCTGGGATTGCATTATATTTTTCAAAAAGTTTTTCAATTTCATCATTATTTAAACTTGATGTAAGTGATTGCATAATTCCTAATGACATTAAGTCTGCAACTACTGAAGTAGCATCAAGGTCAAAAAGTGTAGCAATTTCATCTGCACTAGATCCCTCCGTAACTTCAACAATGTTAATATCTACATTGTCAGTTTCATCAATTATTTGATCATTTTTATTGTCTTTATCCTCTTTATTAGAAGTAACTTCTTCCTTAGTTTCTACATTTTCTTCTTCTTCCATATCTTCATCAGAGGATTCTTCGGCAATAGCTAATTTTAATAATTCTTCGTCTTCTGGAGTTAGTCCGGAAGAAGCAGTCTTAACTTCAAAACCTAATTCTTTTGCTTTATGAAGGACGTCAGCAGATGCAATATCAAGTTCTTTAGCTATTTGGTGAATACGTTTTTTTGCCATCTAATCTATTCTTCTTCTTTTGTAGCCTCTTCCTCCTCAGGAGGTGAGTCTCCTAAACCTTCAATATCAATTTTGTATCCAGTTAATTTAGCGGCGAGACGAGCATTTTGTCCTTCTTTACCTATAGCAAGTGAAAGTTGACTGTCTTTAACGATAACTTTGGCTGATTTTGTATCTTCATCAAGAATTACTTCATCAATGTCTGCAGGTCCAAGTGCTTCAATTATGAATCTTACTTTATCTTCTCTCCACTCAACAACATCTAATTTTTCACCTTTAAGTTCGTTAACTATTTGTCTTACTCTTGAACCTCGTGAGCCGACACATGCTCCTTTTGGGTCAACATTTGGATCATTAGAAAATACAGCAATCTTTGTTCTGCTACCAGCTTCTCTTGCAATTGCCCTGAGTTCTACAGTTCCATCGGTTAGTTCTGGGACCTCGAGTTCAAGCATTCTTTGAACAAATTCTGCTCTATTTCTACTTACTACTACAGGTATTCCTTTTGATTCAGTTCTAACTTCTGTAATTAATGCTTTAATTCTGTTACCTCTTTCAAGTCGTTCAAATGGAATTCTTTCACTAGAAGGTATTACTGCTTCAGCATCTTGTAAGTCAATAATTGTCTGATTAAATCTAGGGTCGAATTGTGTAACAATACCTGTCACTAGCTCCCCTTCTCTACCAACATATGCATCCAAAACTGTTGCACGCTTAGCATCCCTTACTTTTGTTGACATCATTTGTTTAAATGATTGTGCAGCTATACGACCAAAATCTGAATCACTTATATCTGGTTCCCATTCATTAATAACGTTTCCATCAACATCAAGCTCTTGTGCATAGACTGTTATCTCTCCACTTTCAGGATCTAAAGTAACTCTTGCCTCTTCAGCAGCGCCCGGTATTCTCATATATGCTGATCTGAAAGCGGAAACTAAAGCTTCATACATACTGTCCACGCCAACACCTTTTTCCAAAGCTAAAGATTCTATAGCTTGTTTTATATCACTACCTAATTTCATTTATACCTCAACTTTTAATTTTTTCTTTAAATTTGTTAAAACTGATATTTGCTTTTTTTATATTTTCTAATTCAAAAAAATGCGATAAACCACCCTGGGTTATCTCTATCTTTTCATTATCTATTTTTATTAAATTACCAATAAATGTGTATTCACCATCTTTAGGATTAAATAGTTTTATTTTGATTTCTTCATTCAGTGCTAATTCAAAATGACGAGTAGTTTTTAATGAACGTTCAATGCCCGGACTTGAAATGATAAGCTCGTAGGAACCCTTTTCAACTCCTAATTCATCCAATAACCTATGAATTTGAAAACTAAGTCTTTCAAATGTTTTTATACTTTGCTCTTCTTCAGAAAAAATAAATATCTCAATTTTTGTAATCATTTGATCGCCAGCAATATTGAGATCATATAACTCTAGATTTTCAGATGATAAATATTTCGAAATTGAATGGGTGATTTTGTTTTTGATAACCACTTGATCACCTCCATTCATAAAAAAAGTGGGCCTTGAACCCACTATTTTGTAGTTAAGTTGTTATTAATATTCTAACCTAAATTTGAATTTAGATAAAGAAAATTTAGTATGCTTTTGAAAAAACGGCGAATTTTCCTTGTTTTTTTTCAGTATTAACTGATTTCTGAGTTTCTGAATTGTCTAGTGGATAACATCTAAGTGTTGCGCTGGTTTCTTCTTTTACTTTTAACTCGTCTTCACGATTTTCATTCCAAAAACAAGAAACAAAACCTTTTTTATTATTGAGTGTGTCAATTAAATCACTGTAAGTATCAACATGTGTAGTATTGTTTTTCATATTTGATTTTGATACATTAAGGAGATTTTCTTGGATTTCTTTAAGCAATGATCCTACTTTTGATTTAGCCTCACCGATTGGATAGTCTTGTTTATCATCCACATCTCTTCTTGATATGAGTAATGAATTATTTTCAATGTCTTTTGGTCCAACTTCTATTCTTAAAGGAACTCCTTTTTGTTCCCATTCATTAAATTTAAAACCAGGTGAGACTTCATTTCTATCATCTACAAGTACCCTGTAATTACTGAGTGTTTTACTTAAGTTATCAACTTCCTCCATAACAGTTGCTTTATTTTTATCATTAGGGATAATTGGAACAATTACAACTTGATGTGGTGCCAATTCAGGTGGAAGTTTAAGCCCTTTGTCATCTCCATGTGCCATAATAACCATACCTACTAATCGAGTACTAACTCCCCAACTGGTTTGAAATGGATTTTGAAGTTTATTATTCTCATCGGAAAATGTAATATCAAATGCTTTTGAAAAATTCTGGCCCAATTCATGTGAAGTACCTGCTTGGAGTGCTTTTAAGTCATTCATCATTGCTTCAATTGAATAAGTTGTTGTAGCTCCAGCAAATTTTTCCATTTCAGATTTTGTACCTTTAAGAACGGAGACGGATGCTATATTTTGTGCAAATTCTTCATATATATCTAACATTTGTAAAGCCTCATCTTTAGCTTCTTCTTTAGTTGCATGTGCAGTATGGCCCTCTTGCCACAAAAACTCTGATGTACGTAAAAAAAGTCTTGTTCTCATTTCCCATCTCACTACATTTGACCACTGATTAATTAGCATAGGTAAATCACGATGGCTTGAAATCCATTTTGCAAACATATGATTAATTATTGTTTCAGATGTTGGTCTAACAATGAGTGGTTCTTCTAATTCTTTACCACCTGCATGAGTTACGGTAGCAAGCTCTGGTGAAAAACCTTCAACATGCTCTGCCTCTTTTTCAATAAATGACTTCGGAATAAACATTGGAAAATATGCATTTTTGTGACCTGTCTCCTTAAATTTTTTATCCAAGTATGTTTGAATATTTTCCCATATTGAATAACCATAAGGTTTTATTACCATTGTCCCCTTAACAGGTGAATAATCAGCTAGATCTGCCAACTGGACAATTTCCGTGTACCACTGGTTAAAATCTTCAGACATCGGTGTCAGTTTTTTTACCATGCTTTTATTCTATTACGTTGGTTAATCATTATCTTGATTTGAAGTAATCTCAACAACTGACTTTTTTCTTTCTAGGAATTTGTTAATGTCTCCCTGAGAATTAAGTAAATCATTAATATCTTTTTGAGCTATTTCTGCAGCATTATCTTCGGCAGCTGCCAATCTTGCATCAATACCCTCTTCAACAATTAGTCTTGCCTCGTTTAATAATGAAGAAACCATATCTTTCTCTTCAACTACCCGAACAACCTCACCTCTTATGAATAAATGGCCCTTATTTTTTCCTGCCGCAATTCCAAGGTCAGCAGATCTTGCTTCTCCAGGTCCGTTTACAACACATCCCATTACAGCAACCTGTAAAGGTATATTCTCTTTATTTAATGCATCTTGAGCTTCTTCAGCTACTTTTATTACATCTACTTCTGCTCGTCCACAACTTGGACAAGCAATTAGATCTAATGAGTTCCTCTCTCTGAGCTCAAGATATTCTAATAATTGCCTTCCACTTTTGGCTTCTTCAATAGGATTTGTCGTTAATGAAAATCTAATTGTGTCTCCAATACCTTCGTTAAGAAGGGTGGAAATTCCAGCTGTTGATTTAATTAAACCTCCTGGAAGAGGCCCTGCTTCAGTAACACCTAAATGTAATGGGTACTTTACTTTTTCTGCCAACAATCTATATGACTCTATCATCATGGGTACGTTAGAGTGCTTGACGGATATTTTAATATCATAAAATCCAACATCTTCAAGGTAACGCAATTCTTTCAATGCAGATTCCACTAATGCCTCTGGGGTAGCGTCTCCATACTTTTCAAGAAGATCTTTATCAAGGGAACCACCATTCACTCCAATTCTTATAGGAATATTTTGCCCTAATGCAGCTTTTGCAACTTCTTTAATTTGAGATTCTTTTCTTATATTTCCTGGGTTCAATCTCAAACCATTTACACCAGCGTCAATTGCCGCCAAAGCGAGCTTGTATTGAAAATGAATATCAGCAACAATAGGGACTGGGCTTCTTTCCGTAATTTCAACTAGTCCCTCTGCAGCTTCTACTTCATTACAGGTAACTCTAACTATATCTGCACCATTTGCAGCAATCTCATATATTTGAGCTAGTGTGGCTTCTGCATCTCTAGTTTTAGTTGTTGTCATAGACTGTACAGATATTGGGAAATCAGATCCAATTCCTACATTGCCAATTTTGAACTGTGTCGTTTTTCTTCTTTGTAATTTCATAATTTAATCGGTTGTGTTATATCCAGATAAAATGCTGTAATTCCTATAAAAACAAATATAAATATTACAAGTGCTGCAACTGGATACAGCTTTCTATCTGATATTTTTTTTCCTGTTATTCCCTCTATTAATGACAATAATACTCTACCTCCATCTAATGGAATTAATGGGATGGCATTAAATACAGCTAAGAATACATTGACGAATGCCAAAAGACTAAAAAGATTGATATATCCATTGTCAGCAATTTGACTTCCAGCCTGAGCTAATCCAATTGGGCTTAATGGCCTAGCCTCATCCGGCACAGCTTCACCTGTATAAGTTCCTAATAGAGTTTTTATATTCTCAGGACTTAATAATGTAAATATTCCTTCAACAGCAGCTACAGTCATATCAAGTTCTAACTTTGAAGTAAGCACACCAGCAGTAAGAATCCCAACCTTATTTTCTTCAATAACAGGTGATACACCTAGATAACCAATCTCGGAACCATTGATATTTCGAGACTCTAAAATTGCAGAAGTGAGATAGGTACTATCACCTCTAACATAACGAATTGATACTTCCTGCCCAGGATTTATTTCGATAATTTTAACTAAATCTTCCCATGTTTCTACACTTTGACCGTTAAAGTATGTGATTCTATCACCAGGTTTTAGACCAGCAGATTGTGATGGTGATAACTTTTGCTCGTTAATAGATTCACCGATTGTTTCAATTTCTAATGTTGGTTGTGTAACGCCATTTGTAATAAAAATTGCAAAAATGATAATCCATGCAGTCAAAAAATTTACAATAATTCCTGAAGATGCAATGAAAAATTTAGTTGTCCATTTTGATGTATGAAATAGTTCATTATCTTCATAACCATCTGTGTTTTCAGTTTCATCCATACCTGGGATTTTTACATATCCTCCAAATGGAATGCCTTTCAACCCATATTCAGTTCCATTACGTTTAAAAGAAAATATTTTTGGACCAAAACCTACAAAGAATTCAGAGACTGCAACCTTTGAATATCTTGCAGCAAAATAGTGTCCGGCTTCATGCATAACAACAAAAAAGGTGAGCATCAAAATTGTGAGTAAACCGTTCATATCCTTATTATCTCATCTAAAAATTTAAATAAAAAAACTGAAATATAATTAATAAAAATGGAAAGCTTATTATATATGAATCTATCCTGTCTAGCAGCCCACCATGGCCAGGAAAAATACTTCCAGAATCCTTAACATCTATTGATCTTTTTATTTTTGACATAAATAAATCACCAATTACACCTAATGATATAAAAATTAAAGAAATGAAAAATGCAAAGAAAAATCCTTCTTGTATATTATTTACAAAATTAAATGTCATGAATAAAGAGCCAATTATCAGCCCACCTAAAAAGCCTTCAACAGTTTTATTAGGTGATATATTTTTAGCAAGTTTTCTTTTTCCAAATCTTTTACCAATTTCGTAGGCAAAAATATCAGAAACTGCAATTGAAAGAATAGATAAATAAACAAATAGCAAATCTTGTGTTTTTAAAATCCATGCTAATGAGGCAATGCCTATTGAAAACCATGAATGAAAAACCATCGCACTTCCAAATTTTTCATAGATTGAATAATTTGAATAAAAGCCTAAATAGATTATCAAACCAAGTGGAAAAATAAAATAAGGTATAAAAATATTAGATAAGTTATAAAAGTAAACAACAATCATCGGGGATAATGCAGAAAATAAAAGCAAAGGATATGGAATAAAAATACTGTAATCAAATAAATCAAACCATTCTTTAGCAGCTATGAATGAAACTAAAATAAATAATATAAAAGCACTCAATTTACTTATAAAAAAAAGAGAGACGATAGCAAACAAAATTATTCCCGTAATAAGTCTTTGATTTTTATTATCATTGGTTGGCTCAATAGTTGAAATTTCATCATCAACTGGAAGCTCAACAACACCGGGCCAGAATGTACCTTCCTCATCAGAAGAGAAAAACATCTTAAACTTCAAGTAACTCATTTTCTTTTACTTTATAAAGTTCATCGATTTTTAGTACGAATTTGTCAGTAAGATCTTGGATTTGGCTTTCAAATCTTTTTATGTCATCCGCTGGTAAATCGTCTTTTAATTTGGCCAATTGATCTATTCCTGCTCTCCTGTGTGATCTGATTGATACCTTTGTTTCCTCTGCAGCTTTTGATGCAACTTTAGATAGTTCTTTTCTTCTTTCTTCTGATAAAGCAGGTATTGGAATTCGAATAATATCCCCATCAGTTGCTGGATTTAATCCAATGTCAGCATTTTGAATTGCTTTTTCAATCTCTTCTATTGAACTTTTATCAAATGGTTGAACAACTAGCAGTCTTGGATCAGGAACACTTACCGATGCTAATTGTTGCAAGGGGGTTTTTGTTCCATAATATTCAACTTGAATACCAGTTACTAAACTTGGGTTTGCTCTACCAGTCCTTATTTTTCCAAACTCTTCGATAAGATGTTCAATTGAAATTCCCATTTCTAGTTCAACTTCTGAAATGATATTTTCAGCCATGACTATGAAATTGTTGTTCCCAAATTTTCACCACTTAATACTTTAAAAATATTTCCATCTTTAGTTCCATTAAAAACTCTTATTGGCATATTATTTTCTTCACATAATGTAATGGCTGTAAGATCCATAACAGTTAATTTATCATCAAGAACATTTTTATAAGTAAGTTTTTCATAAAGCTCCGCATTTGAATTTTTTTCTGGATCATCGCTATATACACCGTCAACTCTTGTAGATTTGATTACCATATCAGCTTCAATCTCTGCAGCTCTTAATGATGCGGCAGTATCTGTTGTAAAATATGGATTTCCTGTACCTGCAGCAAAAATTACAACTCTCTTCTTTTCGAGGTGCCTAATTGCCCTTAACCTTATATATGGTTCGGCAACCGAAGTCATTGTAATTGCTGATTGAACTCGTGTATTTGTTCCGTTTTTATCAAGTGCATCTTTTAAGGCAATCGCATTAATAACTGTTGCTAACATTCCCATATAGTCAGCATTTGCTTGCGCCATATTTTTTGCTGATTCACTTACACCTCTAAAAAAATTACCTCCTCCAACAACAATACCAATTTCAACACCAGATTCATTTGCTTTTGAAATCTCATTTGCAATTCTTGTCAAAGTACTTGAGTCGATACCAAAGTTCGTGTCTTGATTTGCAAATGATTCTCCAGATAGTTTAAGTAAAACTCTGGACATCTTTTATTTGCCTACCTCTAGATGTGAGAATTTTTTTATATAAATTCTTTCACCTAATTTACCGGACATTTCCTCTATCATTACTCCAACTTTACCTTCGTAAACTTCGGGGTTACAAAAAACTTGTTCGTTTAATACATTATCGCTAAAAAATGAGTTTAACTTTCCTTCAATAATTTTTTCCATAACATCTTTTGGCTTACCATCATTTTCAGATTGCTTTGAAATAATTTCTTTTTCTTCAGCAATTTTTGTTTCTGGGACTTCATCAATACTTAAATATCCGGGTTTCATTGCTGCAACATGCATTGCAATCTGTTTTGCTATTTCCTTAAATTCTGGAGATTTAGCTACAAAATCTGTTTCACAAGCTAGTTCAACAAGGACTCCCGCAACTGCCCTGTCTTGTTGGAAGTGAATATATTCCCCTATCGTACCTTGATTTGCTTCTCTATCTAATCTTTTTTTAGAATCAGCAAGGCCTTTCTCTCTCAAATATTTAACAGCTGAATCAAAGTCACCGTCTGATTCTTTAAGTGCAGTTTTTGCGTCCATCATACCGGCACCTGTCATATCTCTTAATTTTTTTACATCTGAAGCTGAGATATTCATTCTTGGTCTTCTCCATTCTCAACTTCTTTTCTTTTACCTAAGCCTTTTAAACAAGCATCAGCAATAGCACTTGCAACCACTTCGATTGAACGAATTGCATCATCATTTCCAGGTATCACAAAATCAACATTATCTGGATCTACATTTGAGTCAGCTAAACCTATTATGGGTATACCTAACTTACTTGCCTCTGTTAATGCTGTTGTTTCATTTAATAGATCGACAATAAATATAGCTTCGGGTAATTTATTAAGATTAACTATACCGCCAATTGACTTTGTTAATTTATCAATCTCTCTCCTAATTCTTAACCTTTCAGGTTTAGGATACGCATTAATCTCTCCTGAAGATTCCAATGAATTTAATTCATTTAAATATATAACTCTTTTAATAATTGTTTTGAAATTAGTTAACATACCACCTAGCCATCTATGATTTACATAAGGCATTTGGGCCCTTAATGCTTGTTCTTCAATAACAGTTTGAGCTTGCGGTTTGGTGCCTACAAACAAAACTTTGCCACTATTTGCCACTAGTTTTTGAACAAAATCTTGAGCTTTTTCAAGTGAATCATAAGTAATTCTAAGATCAAGTATATGGATGCCACTTTTATCCCCGTATATATACTTATCCATTTTGGGGTTCCAACGCTGTGTTTGGTGGCCGAAATGTACACCTGCCTCGAGCAGGTCTTTCATTGTTGCTGACATTTTTCTCCTTTGGTTATACATCCCATATTTCATTGCTTTCGCGATTTCCAAACTTTCGTTCACCAAGGAAATTTGCAAATATGGTGTCTATTTCAAGTAAATGATAATCAACTTAATGTTTTAATCAACCTCTTGGATGGGTTCTTTTATATTTTTCCTGAAGTTTCTTTTTAGAAACGTGGGTATATATTTGAGTAGTACTTGGATCTGTATGACCAAGAAGTTCTTGAACAACTCTTAAATCAGCTCCGCCATCAAGTATATGTGTAGCAAAAGTATGTCTTATATTGTGTGGGAAAGTACCAGTGGTTGATTTAACAATTCTTCGAATCTCTCTATCTGTAATTTTTTCTCCTCGGACACCGAGAAATACATACTGATTATTTTTATTCTTTAAAAACTCGTTTCTTGAATCACTAATCCATTTTGATAATATATTATATGCTTGGTCAGTCATAGGTAGGATACGTTGCTTTCGACCTTTGCCAAGAACACGTAATGATTTATTATCATTAATATCATTAACTTTTAAATTTACAAGTTCTGAAACCCTCAAACCCGAAGAGTATAACAATTCAATTACTGCTTTATTACGTATATCTTTTGAAGTTACTGTTGGTAAAGTATTTATCAAAGTATTTATATAATTTGAAGTTAGAATATCAGGTAAAATTTTCTCTGTTTTCAGATTTTCTGACTTGATAAAAGTTTGACCTTTATTTTCCTCCAATTTAGATGCCCATTCTAAAAAATTATTAATTGATGCAAGTTTTCGATTAATTGTTGATTTAGATAAATTGTTATTAAATAAATAATTTACAAATTCATTATTTTCAAATAAATCATTTGCCGACTCATTAAGATAATCAAAATACTGATTGATATCATTTTTATAAGCCTTACATGTATGATCGGAATAATTCTTTATATTTTTCAAAAAACTTATATATTTTTTTTGCAATTCTTTATTCAGAGTTTTCAAGCCTTAATTCCAATCTTCTTTGCAAAGCAGAAAGTAATAAAGTGATTATTAAATATAAAACTGTTAAAACAAGATAAGTTTCTGCAAATCTAAAAGTACTACCTGAGTACAACCTACCTCTGTAAGTTAAATCTTCTACTGCTAGAACTGATAGGAGTGACGAATCTTTCATCATAGATATAAAGTCGTTGCCTAATGCTGGGAGCATGTTTCTAAATGCCTGAGGTAAGACAATAAATCTCATAATTTGTCTTTCAGTCATTCCTAGAGATGCTCCACCCTCTCTCTGACCAACTGGTACTGATTCAATACCTGCTCTGAAAACTTCAGCTATGTAAGCTCCATAGAATACTGAGAGTGCAATGATCGCCCGAACAAGCATTGGAACATTACCATTGTTGATATTTAAGAATTCTGCAACATCTACAACAACAACAAATGCAATTGTAAAAATTAAAATTAAAACCGGGACTCCTCGAATAAACTCAATATAAGTTCTAGATAATGTACTGGCGATTTTGTTTTGTGAAATACGACCAATACCAGATACTAGACCTAAGAAAATAGCAATAAGAAAAGAAACGATAGTTGATAGAAAGGTAATTCTTAAACCAGGAAGTATGAAATAGAAAGCTTTGTTATATTCAGGTTTTGTAAAAATGGTAAGCATCATCCAGAAGATGATTGTTGCAAGTATTAAAATCCACCAATTTTCAGGTTTAAATAAGTTTTTTATTTTCATTTCTTACCATATTAAAGCAATAGGCACGGTGTTCCGTGCCTATTACAAATTTAAATTATTTTAATTTAAAAGTTATACTTCACAGCCTTCAGGACGATACTCTTCTGGAATGTCTTCATCACATTCAGCAATATCATCATAAGTTACTGAGAAATCTGGTGAGAAAAACTTATTATTTATTTCAGCAAGTTTTCCATTGGCTTCCATTTCTGCCAAACCTTGATTTACAACATCTACTAATGGGCTTCCATTAGGAA
>CEUT01002681.1_pt1 | contig 15996 bp, 29 predicted proteins | sample 531401 | NCBI WGS metagenome assembly CEUT01 (sample SAMEA2622821, study PRJEB7988) | marine metagenome | biome: marine biome (ENVO:00000447); feature: surface water layer (ENVO:00002042); material: "saline water (ENVO:00002010), including plankton (ENVO:xxxxxxxx)" | depth 5 m | reverse complement strand
TTCAACAAGCCACCTAGAGATTATATATTAAATCATAAACACTTAGTATGGAAATAATATCGTGCGTACGTATGGCTTGACACTAGCTTAACAGGTCGGTACAATGCTCAACAAAACAGGGGAGGAACGATGAAACTGTTTAATACTTTAGAGAGTGCTAAGAGATACTTAAAAGACAATAAATACAAGTACTTAGAGTGTTATAGTCATAAAGAGGATGTATTTAAACTATATCGTAGAGGTTCTAAAATAGTTTCTATAACACCTCATAGACAAAACTATGAGTTTACTAAGTATAAATTACAAATTATTAAATAAAAGTTTTAGCTATTCAGATTCTTTTTGTGTTCTGTATTTTTTCATGTCTGAATAGATAAAAGTGTAGCTAGACTAATAGTAACAGGGAGCAGAATGTATTTATATATTCGTAAGTCTTGAACTTAGTTTAGCTACACACTTTAAGGAGGTAAAAATGACATTTTATGAAAATCAATTAGAAATAATTAATAGTGGGCTGTTTTTACAGCTAGAGGGAAGCATAGGTCGTTACTATGTAAAGAACTTTTTAGATACTGGTATATTTAAACCTAGTGGAAAAGAAGGCAGGACAATAACAGATGGATACGGAAGAGAAATAACCTTACATGATTTCATAATTGATGAAGAACGTATTGATGAACTATGGAATACAGAAGAAGAATTTATGAGAGATTTAGAGGAATATGATGAGGAATACTAATGCCAAGTTATAAATTACTATCACAAGGTAGCCCAAAGATTGACAAAAGCAATAAAATACAAGATAAATATTTTAGTAGAATATTATATTTAGCACCTGACAATTTAGCGGATAGCAAGCGTACTGTTTGTCCCTATGCTAAGATTGCAAAGTGTAATGAAGCGTGTCTTAATAGTGCCGGAATGGGTAAGTTTTCTAACGTGCAACAAAGCAGGATTCGTAAGACTTTATTATTTCTAAATGAATATGATACATTTATGGACTATCTGTTTTCTGACTTGACAAAGTTTCTTAGCGAATGTGATAAGTTAAATAAATTACCGGCCATTAGATTAAATGGTACTTCGGATATACAATGGGAATATCAAGAATACAAAAATAAAACTATGTTTGATTGGTTTCCTTCAATACAGTTTTATGATTACACAAAGATTCCTACTCGTAAAGTATCTCACATATCTAATTATCACTTGACATGGAGTTACTCAGAAGCTAATCTAAAGTACAAGAACCTAGCACAGACTGTTAAAGATAATATAGCAGTTGTGTTTAGAAAAGAATTACCTAGAACTTTTTTAGGATTAAAGGTAATAGATGGTGACAAACACGATATGAGATTCCTTGACGAGTCTAATGTAGTAGTCGGACTGACTGCTAAAGGGCCTGCTAAGAAAGATTATTCAGGATTTGTTATTGATAATATGATAGAAGCGAGGGCAATAGTATGAGTGCATACGATAAGACAGCATCAGAACACGTAGTATTAGAAGGGTTGAAAAGCTATATCGAAGACGTTATTGAATATTCGGATTCGTTAAGTGAAATTCATGTAGACATTGAAAATAATTATCAGACATCAGAGAATAATCATATCTATGCTATGGAACGTATTAATGATTGTTATGACGGGTTTCAAGACGATATTGATTCTCTTAAAAATGATATTGAAGATTTAAAACAAATGATTAAGGAGTTGCAAAAATGAGTTGTGAAGTGAAAGAAAGGTTACAAGAGTTCGTAAGTGAGACAGTTGGTGAGATATGGCAATTACCAACTAGACCTGACTTAGAAGCTGACTGTGTGGATTATGTATGGGAGCTTTGGGATAAGGACGTACCTTATCACGATGAACAATATGTTAAATATTTAGTCATACAATTTTTATCTTATCATTGTCGTGAAGCGGTATCGTCTAAAGACATAGATATTATGGCTATGGAACAAATGTATAAACAACAACAACAGCAGGGTAATGACATATAAAGATAATATGGATGTAATAGATTTTAATAAGGTAATTGATGTATATCAACAAGCAAGAAAAGCAGAGAAAGACCGAGAAGCTAGTGAGTTTCGTATGGATAGTCTTAGACAAACTTATCAAATTACAGCAACAGAAGCTAAGTATGTTCTTGACATGCTTAAAAAAGATAAAGAGTTTGGTAAGTTTACAAGAGTTAAAAGAACAAGAAAAAAACGTACCTAATATTATGAGAACTGCAAAGAAACAAATAGAACATACCTCTAAGACTGGTTCTAGAGGTAAAAAGACTTCGATTGGTAGAGGTAACGTGGGATTCTCTACCATGAATAAAAGTAAACGTAAATCTCACAAACCTTATAGAGGGCAGGGCAAATGAAAGTAAAACACACCGAAACCAAAACAACTATTGAACTAACCTCCAATGAGTTGCATGATTGGATAAAAAGAACAAAAGAGATAGACTGGATGCTAGATAGTATAAGAGAAATGAACGATATCTACTTATCAGACGTAAGCAATCTAGAATCAACTAAGAACAGAATGGTTGACCTATTCGGCCTTGAATGGAGTAGAGATAATGGTGGTTACATCAAAAAGTAAAACAGGAGATAAAATGCGAGTAGATACATCACAAATAACATTAGACGTAATTGAAGCAATTAAACAAAATAAAGCTGTAACATTTAAATACGGTGACCATGATACTGTGCGATTGATAAAACCGCAGGGATTTTATGGAGACTTTTCAGGTTTTGAAGGAACTGATGAAAGCACAGATGCGAAAGAATTTAGACGTTTTGGACTAGACAGAGTTAGTGAATGGATGGGCCGGGCTACAGAGTGTACTATTCATATTGAGCCCATATCATTTACGTTTCATCCTACTTGGTCAGATGTTAAACAAAGAGTACAAGAACTTATAGACTTTGAAGACTTAGAGTATGGAGTAGAAATGCATGACTAATTGGATAACACAAAAGCAACTTAAACAGGCAAAAGTACAAGCAGAAAAAATATATAAAGAGTTTTTAGAGGATATTTATCCTCAAGATGAACAAACTTGGGATGAAATAGAAATAGATGGACAATATTTTGATATTGAATGTTGGGATGAGGATTTAGAAAAACCAAGAACTGAAACAACTTGTGCACTATATCCTGTATATCCGACAGACAATGGATGGCGAGAATGTGATGGTACGAAATGGATTCGTTTATTTACAAACGGGGAGAAAAGCTAATGACAGAGCATAAAGATAAAATAAAAAGAAAATATGCTATAGAAGAAATACAATATGCAGTAGATATTGCCACAGGAGATAACGGACACATGGCTAACAAAGTAACAGATATATTAGAGAGTTTTTATGACTGAATATGATGTTCATAAAATGTATGCAGAGCAACAACAACGTGATAGAATTACGGCCCTTCATGCAAACAATGGGGTATTGACAGTTCATTTTTCTGATGGTACTATTGAAATATGGAAACAAAATTGGCGAGGGAAGCTTAAAAGAAAAGTAAAGAGAGAAAAAAATGATTAAATTTACAACAACAAAAGCTATAGTATTAATTTATTTTGTAGTGTTTGGTTTTGTTACTTGGAGTGCTTATCAAGAAAATCAAAACGAACAAGAACAATTTAAAAATATTAATAAATTAAATAATGATTTAATAAAAATATCTAGATTTTCAGAAACTAATGCGACAGATATTACTTATTTAGAATCGAAGATGAATGTTAAATCAAAGGAGTTAGACGATATTAACAGGAGATTAATAAAACTAGAAAAATCAGTTGACACGTTTACTCAAATGTATTTTAATACACAAAAACAAATAATTGCTAGTCAAGGTGTTGAGACAAATCCTCCTCCTAAAGCTAAATCCGAAACCCCTTCGGTTACAGATGGTACAAATGTAATAGATGACTCTCCACCTTCTGTAGTCTCAGCACCACCTCCTAGCACAATCAGTACCCCTAGAGAGCAAGAAGTTACAGGTCCCTCTATACCTTCTGTAATCAGTACAGCTTCTTGCCCTCGACCTCAACAAACTTTAGGAAGATATATAAATAATATTACTTTACGAAAAGATTATAGCTTTACGGTATCGTATGACATAATAGAAAAACAAGTAAATAATATTTCTTTTAATAAAAATTTACCAACTAAGCTACAAAAAGCAATACAAAAATATTTAACATCTTTAGTGTTGACCGGAGACATATCCGGGTGTAAGCTACCCATCAAACTATTGCGAGGATGATATGATTTACAAATTAAATGAAAGTCAATTTAGAGAATGGCAACAATACTCTATTGATATACAAGAAGATTTATACAAGAACAAAGCAGGATTTATGAATGAGTATGATGGTAAAGATACCTTTACTGTATATTTTCATGACTGCGAAGTTTCACAAGAAGTTCAAGACTTCTTTGAAAAAAAGCTTGACTTACAACCAGAGATAAGTTAAGATATCTTTAATAACTATAAGGAGAAAAATATGGCAGTTGCAGATGGCAATGCTTATTGGGCGAGCGTAACAGTTCCCAACACTACTTTTGAACCAGTCTATACTGTGGACCTAGTAATTAGTGATGAAGATGCACAAGCATTTCAGGCTAGAGGTATTACAGTCAAGGACTTTAGTTTAAAAGATGAAGATGGCACACCTCAATATATAGGTAAGGCTATTACAATAAAAAGAAAAGTAAATGGTAAGAACGGACCCCGTTTAGCTCCAAAGCTTTTCAATAAATCTAAAGAGCCTATGGACGTTACTGTAGGTAATGGCTCTAAAGTTAGAGTTCAATACGATGAGTATCCTTGGGAATATGCAGGGAAATCAGGTATTAGTTTAGACTTTCAAGCCATGCAAGTAATAGATTTAGTTCCAATGAAGTCACAAGATGGTGACGAACTAAGCCCATTTGGTGATGGCGAGGAGTTTTAATGTCAGAAGAAAATACTATTGATAAACCATTTATTACTATAGATGATGTGCAAGTATTCGTAGAAGATTTACCCGAAGAGGGCCAACAAATCTTCGGAAGATTGCAACGATTAAATCAAAAGAAAGCTAATGTAACTCTTGATTTAGAAGAGCTACAAGCAGGTATAAATTTCTTTTCCGGTAGAATTGTAGAAATCTATAGTGGTGATGCACCACAACAAGAAGAAAGCGAATCTGAAAGCACAGACGAAGATAGCTAGATAATAATAATAATGGGCTAGGTAGTCTTCCTGTGCATAAGACTCCTAGCCTTTTTTATGCACTATATGAATAATAATCCTAATTTTGTAAAGATGCATCAGCCCTGCCCTAGTTGTGGCAGTAGCGATGCATTAGCAATTAATGAAGATGGTTCTACTAAATGTTTTTCTTGTGGGAAGTTCACTTCTAAACACAGCACAAACATTCAGAGAACTCCAATAACTAGTAAACCAATTACGAAAATGCCAGAAACTTTTGACAACGGAACATACGCACCTCTTACAGATAGGTCTATATCTAAAGAGACTGCTATGAAATATGGAGTCAAAGTTATCTACGATTCTCAAGGTCAACTAGTACAACACAGATATCCTTATCACATTAACAACGAGCATGTTGGTACAAAGATAAGGTATGTCAAAGATAAAGACTTTAAGTTCGAGGGAACTATGACCGGTTCTAGTTTGTTCGGACAACAACTCTTCAAAGAGGGCGGTAAGTATCTTACCATCGTTGAAGGAGAGTGCGATGCTATGGCCACGTATGAACTGCTAGGTTCTAAATGGGCGGTAGTATCTATAAAGAATGGAGCTCAAGGAGCAGTTAGAGACATCAAAGATAACATCGAGTATGTAGAAAGCTTTGATAATATTGTCATTTGTTTTGATAATGACAAACAGGGTAAGGAAGCTGCAAGAAAAGTAGCAAGCGTAATCAAACCACGCAAGGCTCGTATCGTGACCATTCCCAATGGACATAAAGATGCGAACGACATGCTTAGAAAAAACTTACATGCTGAGTTTACGAGGGCATGGTGGGATGCAAAGGTGTATACTCCTAGTGGTATTATCCGGGTATCAGATAAAAAATCTTCTTTCCTTGACCGAGAAAAGAAAGAGAGCGTACCTTATCCTTGGCATGGTCTTAACAAAAAGCTTGTAGGGCTTCGACAAGGTGAACTAATGACTTTAACAGGCGGAACGGGTCTAGGTAAGTCATCAGTCACTAGAGAGCTTGAGCATTGGCTAATAAATAAAACCAATGACAACGTGGGTATTATAGCCCTCGAAGAAGATTGGCGAAGAACAGTAGATGGAATATTATCTATTGAAGCTGATGCTCGGCTCTACATTGACCACATAAGAGATAGCTATGATAAAGGAGAACTTGTCAGCATGTTTGACAAAACCTTCAGTTCCGATAGAGTTTTTATTCATGCTCACTTCGGGACCAATGATATAGAAGATATATTTTCTAAGCTTAGATATCTTATTGTGGGTTGCGATTGTCGTTGGGTAGTCGTGGACCACCTGCACATGCTAGTCTCAGCCACAACAGAGGGCGATGAAAGGCGGGCTATAGATTCCATTATGACTAGGCTTAGAAGTTTAGTTGAGGAAACAGGTGCAGGTATAATCTTGGTATCGCATTTACGAAGAGTATCAGGAGACAAAGGACATGAAAATGGAGTAAGTGTAAGCTTATCACATCTTCGTGGGTCTAATGCGATTGCCCAACTTTCTGATTGCGTTATAGCTTTAGAGCGTAACCAACAATCAGAGGATGACTTAGAAGCTCGTACCACACGATTAAGAATACTGAAATCAAGATACACAGGTGATGTTGGCTTGGCCACCTCATTAGTGTATGATAAAGATACAGGTAGGCTTGCAGAGTATGAGGATACAGAGCTTCTAAACTCTGAATTAACTGATATGGATGTTCCCTTTTAATCATGGAATTAGTATTTGATATAGAGACAGATGACCTCAATGCAACTGAGATACATTGTATTGTTGCGATTGATGAAAATGATAAACAATATACATTCGATATCATCGACAATAATATTGATGAAGGTATATCTTTTCTATCTAAAGCTACAAAACTTATCGGACATAATATTATTGGGTTCGATATTCCTGTGATTAAACGTCTACATAAAGTAGACTTATGGAACAAAGATAAAGTTATTGATACTCTTGTACTTTCAAGGTTGCTCAATCCGGTTCGAGAGAAAGGGCACTCCTTGGAAGTATGGGGTAACAAGCTTGGAGTCTTGAAGTCTCAGCCACCCGAAGATTTTACTGTATATACAAAAGATACTTTAAAGTATTGCATCCAAGATGTTGTTCTTAATAAACTTTTATTTGAAGCGTTAAAAGAGGAATCAGTAGGTTTTTCTATTGACAGTATTAATTTAGAGCACGAAGTTACACATATTTTACAACAACAAGAAGAATATGGTTTTAAGTTTGACGAGAAGAAAGCTACTATTCTCATGGCAGATTTAAGTTGCAAGATAAAAGAAACAGTAGACGAGGTTCATGCTACCTTTAAACCTAAATGGGTAGATGATAAGTTAATTACTCCGTATGTTAAAAAAGATGGTTCATTGTCAAAGCGTGGCTTAACAGAAGAGGAGTACAGTAATTGTTTATGGTTTGGTAATACCGAGCCCTTCATGCGTAAAAAGTTAGTAGAGTTTAATCTAGGTTCTAGAAAACAAATCGGTGAATACTTGATTGACTTTGGATGGAAGCCTAATCGTTTTACACCAACTGGTCAGCCTATTGTAGATGAAGGAACTCTAAAAAAAATAACTCATATTAAAGAAGCTAAACTCATAGCTGACTTTTTATTGTTTCAAAAGAGACTAGCTCAAGTTAAGTCGTGGGTAGACTCAATAAAAAAAGATGGACGAGTTCATGGTGCAGTAATATCTACAGGTGCTATAACCGGACGAATGGCCCACAGAAATCCAAATGTCGCACAAGTTCCGGGAGTTTATTCTCCTTTCGGTACAGAATGTAGAGAGTGTTGGACTGTAGACGAGGGTAACAAACTAGTAGGTATAGATGCTAGTGGATTAGAACTTAGAATGTTAGCACACTATATGGCTAATAAGGAATACACAAATGAAATTATCAACGGAGATATTCACACAGCTAACCAAAAGTCTGCAGGACTTGAATCAAGAGATAAGGCTAAGACATTCATCTACGCACTCATATACGGAGCAGGAGATGCGAAGCTTGGTACAATCGTGCAAGGAAGTAGAGAGGATGGTAAACGACTTAGAGAATCTTTCCTCGATAGTCAGCCTTCATTCAAAGCTCTTAGAGACAGAGTTGACAGGGCAGCTTCAAAGGGTTACCTCAAAGGATTAGATGGACGTAAGCTTTGGTTAAGGCACAAACATGCAGCACTTAATACTTTACTTCAAGGAGGCGGTGCGATTGCTATGAAAAAAGCCTTGATTATATTTGATGACTTGTTAAAATTACAAGCTATTCCTGCTAAAATCGTAGGCAATATACACGATGAGTGGCAGGTTGAAGTCCCGGAGAAACAAGCTGAACACGTAGGAGCACTAGCAGTTAGATGCATAGAACAAGCATCTAAGGAATATAATTTAAGATGTCCTCTTACTGGGGAGTATAAGATAGGAGACAGTTGGAATGAAACCCACTAAATGTATGTGCAGAGAACTTGAAAAAGATATACCTTTGAAATACGATATACTCAATCGAAACTATATTATTGATTATGCCGGTTCTGATTCAGAAAGATGGGAGACTTTATTTTTTCCTGAACCCGATTATAATTGTGGTGAAACGATTGATATTTATGATGATACATGTATTTCAACGGAACATTGGTCTAACAGAGAGGAAGGGCAGCATAATGTTATTACGACTCTTTGTCATTTTTGTGTAATAGAAAGAAAAAAACATTGTCCTTACGTAGTTGAATATAGCAAAGTAAAATGGCAATAGGAGACAAAGAACATGAAACCCACTAAAGAAAACAGAAAAAAGTTTGACTTAGATTTAAGTTACGGAGAGATTAGAGAACAAAAGATAGCAGAGATGTTTACTGATAAAAAAATAGAAGTAAAATCAGAAAGAGGAATGTGGATGCGTACTGGAAATATATGTATTGAATATGAGTCTTATGGTAAGCCTTCTGGTATAATAACTACAGAAGCTGACTATTGGTTTCACAATCTGTGTATTGATGACGATATATTCTGTACTTTTGTTTTTGATGTTCCTAATTTAAAAAAGCTAATAGAAAAATTAGACTTCAAAAAATCAGTAAGTGGTGGGGACCACAATGCAAGTAAGATGTGGCTAGTCAATATCCAAAAATTATTTACATCGGATGTGTTTAAAACTTTTAAGGATATAAAAGATGAGTGTAAATCTTGATGAAAAAATAGATAACTATAATAAATTTAAATCAGAATCAGGTCATTGGTATGACCAAGATGGTGAGCCTATGTATACAATCATAGGTGCTAATGGTAAACATAGAAATACTACATTACGAGATGCAAAAAACTTAGGATTAGTTCCATCAGTTACTACTATTATTGGTATAGCAGCAAAGCCTGCATTAGAAAATTGGAAGCTTACACAGGCTATTAAGTCTGCTCAGACATTAAGTTTAGGTGAAGAAGAAACTTTAGATTCTTTTGTTTTCCGATGCAAAGCCGATGCTAATGATATTAGTTATAAAGCTGCTCAAGAAGGAACACGAATCCATGCTCTAATTGAATCAGGATTTAGAGGAGAACAAACGAATAGTACATATACTAGAGTTCTCAAGTTCTTAGACGAACATTTTCCTAATGAAACATGGATAGCAGAAGATTCTTTCTGTGCTAGACAAGGCTACGGAGGTAAGATAGACTTGTACTCCAAGTCTGGAATCTTTGTAGACTTTAAAACAAAAGATAACTTAGAGGGCAAGGACCCGGCTAAATTAGTATACGATGACCATGGCATGCAGTTATCTGCTTATGCTCAAGGATGCGATATTGTTAGGCCTGAAAGAGTTTCTATTTTTGTTGATAGAAAAGATACACAGTTAGTCTTGGGCCATGTATGGGATAAAAAAACACACAAAAGACATAAAGATATGTTTAATAGTTTGTTAAAATATTGGCAACTAGTAAAGAATTATGAATGGAAGACAATCAAAGAAAATAAGAAGGAAAGCTAAAGAGCTTACAATTGAGTGGTTAAAATCTCTTATTCCGGAAGAAGAAGCTAAAAAAATATCTATAGAAAATTTTGATGACTACATGCCTGACCAAAAGTATGTTTATGCTAATCGTCAGTTTCGTCTTTCAGCGTTTTCTGATAGATGGTTTGCAAAGCATATTAAAAGAACAGATAAAGATTTAGACACAATTACATTTACGGATTTTAATAATGAATTATAAATTTAACGAAGATAATATAATACAACAAGTACAAAGATATGTAGATGGAACTTATACTCGGCACTATGCACAAGGAAAGTATCAAGCAACTGATATGATTATAGATGCAGGGCACGGGAAAGGATTCTGCATGGGTAATATTATGAAGTATGCTATGAGATGTGGTAAGAAAGAAGGCGGTGACCCTGAATTAGATTTACTTAAAATAATACATTATGCAATTATTGCTATAGCATTAGAAGATGAAACATATCATTTAGGAGAATCAAATGATTGAAGACAAGGTAGGTGTTAAGCCTTATTTAGGTATTAACATTAATTATAACAAAGAAAAGAGACTAGATAAATTTAGTTTAGATACTCTTAAAGATAGATATTTATACAAAGAAGAAGGAGAAACACATGCACAAGAAGCTTTTGCTAGGGCTGCAGTATTTGCTGCAACATTTAAAGGACAAACCGATTTTGAATTGGCTCAAAGACTTTATAATTACTCTTCCGACCTATGGTTCATGTTTAGCACTCCTATTCTTAGTAATGGGGGAACCAATAGGGGTTTACCTATTAGCTGTTTTCTCAATTATGTACCTGACAGTCGCAATGGTTTATCTTCTCATTATGATGAAAATATATGGCTCGCAAGTACAGGTGGAGGCATTGGTGGATATTGGGGAGATATTAGAAGTAATGGCATCGCTACTGCTAACAATAGTCGTTCTACTGGTTCAATACCATTTATGAAAGTTGTTGACTCTCAAATGTTAGCCTTCAATCAAGGCATAACACGTAGAGGGTCCTATGCAGCCTACATGGATATTAATCATCCGGAGATAGAAGAGTTTATAAACATTCGTAAAGAGTCCGGGGGCGATATCAATCGTAAGTGTCTTAATCTACATAACGGAATCAACCTAACGAATGAGTTCTTACAAGCAGTAAAGAATGATGATGACTGGAGATTGATTGACCCTAAGACTAAAGAAGCTGTAAAAATAGTAAGTGCTAGAGAGTTATGGTGGCAGATACTTAATGCTAGAGCAGAGACTGGTGAGCCTTACATGGTTAATATAGATAACTGTAATGATGCTTTACCAAAATCACAAAAAGATTTAGGCCTAGAGATTAAACAGAGCAATCTTTGTTCTGAAATAACACTACCTACTAACGAAGAAAGAACTGCAGTTTGTTGTCTTTCTTCTGTAAATCTAGAACATTTTGATAACTGGTCTGAGAATGAACAGTTTATTGACGACCTAGTAACCATGCTTGATAATGTTTTACAGCATTTTATTGATAATGCTATTGACACATCCGAGATTGGAGAGTATAATGCTAATTACAAACGATTTTCTAATCATGTTAAACCCGATAAAAAATCATTTACGAAAGCTGCATACTCAGCTTATAGGGAGAGGTCTATCGGGTTGGGTGCAATGGGGTTCCACGCTTACCTACAACGCAAGGGCATTCCTTTCGAGGGTATATTCGCAACTGGCTTTAACTACAGAGCTTTCCAACACATCAAAGGAAAGGCTGTGGATGCTACTAAAAGACTTGCCGAAGAACGTGGTGAAGCTCCTGATGTACATGGTAGCGGTCATCGTAACGCTCATCTTATGGCTATTGCTCCTAATGCCAGTAGTAGTATTATATGTGGCGGTACTTCCCCTAGTATTGAACCATATCGTGCTAACGTATATACGCACAAAACTTTATCTGGTTCTTACCAAGTTAAAAATAGAAATCTAGAAAGTCTTCTTAAAAAGAAAGGATTAAAATCTAAAGAGCTTGAGCAGGTCTGGAAAGACATTGCAGCTAATGAAGGCTCTGTGCAGCACCTAGATATTCTCGATGAGAAAGAAAAAGAATTGTTTAAAACCGCAAATGAAATTAATCAAATTTGGATAATTGAACATGCGTACAAAAGACAAGAGTTCGTTTGTCAAAGTCAAAGTGTAAATCTGTTTTTTGTTTTTCCAAAGGCTACTGAGTCTCAAGAGATACACGATGAATACTTACAGTATGTTAATGATGTTCATTGGTACGCTATGCATACATTGAAGTCTTTGTATTACTTTAGGTCAGATGCTGCTAGAACCGCAGAGAATGTAAATATAAAAATACCTCGTATAAGATTAGAAGAAGTAGATTGTATTGCTTGTGAAGGATAATAATTTTAGTTCATTTTGTAGACGTAAATGGTTGGACCATTGTGATGAAAACAAAACACCTCATTCAATTACTTATACAGAAAAAGAATTTAAAACAATATATAATAAATGGCTACTAGAAAAGTATGCCGAAGAAATGGAGAATAAATGAGTATATTAGGAACAAGAGAACATTATAAGCCCTTTGAATATCCTTGGATGTTTGATTATTATGTTTTACAAAATCAGATGCATTGGATGCCGGAGTCTGTTCCATTGCATAATGATGTTAAGGATTGGCAGGAATTAACTAAAGAAGAAAAGAATTTATTAACACAGATATTTAGATTGTTTACTCAATCAGACGTAGATGTTGGCTCCGGTTACGTAGATAAATATATGCGTATCTTTAGAAAGCCCGAAGCTAGAATGATGATGACTTCTTTTGCGAACATGGAGTCAATACATCAACATGCCTATAGTCTTTTATTGGATACTGTTGGAATGCCTGAAATAGAATACAAAGCCTTTGCAGAGTACGAAGAAATGTCAGACAAGCATGACTACGTAGGAGAGTTTAAACCTACCTTAAAAGATAAACAAAGCATTGCAAAAACTCTTGCAGTTTATTCAGCTTTTACTGAGGGGCTACAGTTGTTCTCAAGCTTTGCTATTCTTTTAAACTTCCCTCGTTTTGGTCGCATGAAAGGTATGGGTCAAATAGTTACTTATAGCATCCGGGATGAATCTATGCACGTAGAAGCTATGACAAAACTATTTAGAGAATTTATTCAAGAACATCTAGACATCTGGACCGATGACTTTAAAAAAGAAATATATGAAATCTGTAGAAAGATGGTAGCTTTAGAAGATAAGTTTTTAGACTTGGTGTTTGATATGGGTAACATTGAAGGTCTTACAAAGAAAGATATGTATGCTTACAATCGTTACATTGCAGATAGAAGACTATTACAGCTAGGGTTAAAAACAAACTTTGGACAAAAAGATAATCCTCTTGGATGGATAGATGAAGTAATGGGAGTTGAACATCAAAACTTCTTTGAAGGTAGAGCTACGTCTTATATGAAAGCCGGCCTGAGAGGAAAACAAGAGCTCATAGAATTTAACGAAATTAAAAATGAAGAAGAACAAACGGGAGAAGGAAGCTAACCTTATCAGTTGGAAGCTTTTCATTGATTCTGAAAACAAACTTGTTACAGAGATAAGTGCATTTCCAGAAGAGTATATAAATCTATTTCACGAAGAAGATAGATTAGTAATACTGAAAGCATTACAAGAAGCAAGGACAGCTTTAGAACCCCTACATAAAAATATAGAAATAGAACTAGATGCAGTCTTCTAGTTTGCTAAAGGGTTTTTGTTTTCGTCTTTTAATGTAGAAACATCAGCCTTGATAGTAGCCAGTTCTGTTTTGATAGATACAATATCTTGAGTATTGTCAGGTATAACTATGCTATCTATTTGCTTCTCTAAATAATTAACAGATGTTTCGATAGCTACAAATCTTTCTTCAATAATTTTTTGAGCATCTTCTGTATCTCCTATACCACCTATTTCTGATTCTAGATTTTCTAATCTATTAACATATGTGGCCCCGGTATACCCAAACCCTGCTAGGGTTCCTACAATACCTACGAGTGCTATAAGCTGAGTAGTTTTATTTTCAAACCATTCCATTTTGTTTTCTCCTTTTTTTATGTTGTTTCCAGACCTCTTTTATCTCTTCTTGTAATTCTTTGTGAGTTGCGTATCCTCCTTTCGGAGTTTTATTTTTAGCCATATAATTATAGATTTGGTTGCATATCAAGCATATCCTCCAATCTATTTAAGCTAGAACTAGATAATCCATAAAAAGCCTGTGTATTATCATCAATAGAAACACTAGCATAAATAGCACGAGGTTCATACCACGTAGTCTGTTGAGGAATTTGAAGCTCTCTATAGCTATCAAATCCTGCAACATAACCTAAATAAGCAACAAGAGTTGTACTGTCCGCATATTCTCCTGTTTGTTCTTGTTCTTGTTCGGCTTGCTGCTGTTGTTCTTTTATATTATTTGCAATAATTTGGTCAGCAACTTGGTCAGCTTCACTAGCTGTCATGACTCCTGATACTGCTGTGTCTATTTCTCCTTGCATATTTTGTACCTGTACATCAGCTATCATAACTTGAGGAGAATCATCAATCGTAGGCAGAGGAGTAATACTAAAACTAGTTGACCCTCCAACATCGCTCATTGATAACACTTGATTAGTCTGTACATTTGCAGAAGTAATTTGTTCTGAAATGCTAGGTGAATTAGATGTACTGATTCCTGCTCCAGAAGTGCCTCCAGAAGCTCCATAAGTGCCCGTAGAGCTACTTATATTATTAGACCCTCCACCTGAGTAAGATGAGCTATTTCTGCTGTTAGAGACGCTGTATGAGCTTACGCTATTTGAAGCAGTTCTAAGAGTTCCTGCTACAACATCTAGGGCAGAGACTCTTACTGAGCTTTTTTCTTCGGTGCTCTCTTCGTTGATTTCTTCTTCTGCTTCGGCATATAACTCTTCATGCTCTTCTTCCAAGATTTCAACTTCTTCTTGAAGCTCTTCCAAAGTTTCTTCGAGTTGCTCTTCAACTTCTTCCATTGCTTCCGCAAGTTCTTCTTCATCGATTTCATTATTTCTAAGTTCATTTTCTATTTCCTCTCTTATAATTTCAAACTCAAATATTTCTATTAAATCATTTGTAGGTATAAATATTGCAGGCTCATCAATGCTTTCAAAGCTTACTATATACTCTTCTTCTATAACTGGTAAAGATTCTTCAATAAATATTTCTTCAAAGTATATTTCTTCTTCTTGTATATCTTCAAACATAAGAACAAATATTTCTTCTTCATATTCAGGCTCTATAAATATATAATCTTCTACCGGTTCTTCATACCATTCTTCTTCAAATAAAAACTCTTCGTAGTATTCTTCTTCTTCATAACCATAATCAAACTCATCTTCAATAAAATAAGCTATTGATTGCTCCTGTTGATAGCCTGCACAAAACGGAGCGTACTGTGGGTCTTCATCACATTGTTGGTCATCATAGGCTTCCCAATATAACGGACATGCCATATCATACAAAGAATCTAAATTACATTGTTGTGTTAAGTAAGCTGCTGCATAGCCTGCACAACTAGAATCATTTAGAGGGTCGCTACAATCTATGGCATTGCCTGAACCTACTCCATATAGACTACCACCATTTTCTAAAGATGTATTACTAGCTGTACCATTCCAGTTTGTATTTACGCATGTTCCTGTAATGTTTGTTGTGCCTGTCCTACATTCATCATGAAAAAGGTACTGATAATATTGTGATGTACTTCCT
>CEUT01007269.1_pt1 | contig 16044 bp, 13 predicted proteins | sample 531401 | NCBI WGS metagenome assembly CEUT01 (sample SAMEA2622821, study PRJEB7988) | marine metagenome | biome: marine biome (ENVO:00000447); feature: surface water layer (ENVO:00002042); material: "saline water (ENVO:00002010), including plankton (ENVO:xxxxxxxx)" | depth 5 m | reverse complement strand
CCAGGATCTCGGACAGACGCCATCACAGGCTTCCTTTGAAGACCCAGAGCCTGAACAGGGAGTGACTGAGTCAAAGAGAAGAGTTAAATTAAGAATTTTAAGAGGATAATAAATGTCAGGATTATCAGGTGGTGACGACCCGGAAATCGGTGAAGGTGAAGGATCAGGAGGAAATGGAAACGTGTCAAATAAATGGGAACAACCGGCATCGCCACCCCCTCCGTTATTTCTTGGGGAAAAAGAAAAGAATCTTGTAAAGCAAATCAACGATGAAATTATTGAACGAGTTGTTGGACAACAGGTTCTTTACTTTCCAATTGACATTGAACACACAAACTATCATCCAATCTATGGAGAAGCAATCCAGAAAACATTTCTTCACCCTGTTAGAGTATATGCTCTTGTTGAATACCAAGGAGTTGAGACCTCTGATATGAGCGGTATTGCAATTGACAAATCAACAAAGATTAAGATTAACTTTCACAAGAGACGTTTAACCGAGGACCAAAACCTATTCGTAAGAGAGGGAGACTTTGTTAGATACGGTAGTATTTATTATGAGATTGTAAATCTTAATGAACCAAAACTTCTGTTTGGACAAGTAGAAGCGCCACGCTTTGAAATACAAGCAGAGTGTATTAGAGCAAGGGACGGATTATTTAATGCCGAGTGAAAGCACAGAGACAGTAGAGACATTCGAGCCATCGAGTTTAGAAACAATTGACTCTGCAATTTATTATTATCTTGATGAGGTGCTAAATCTTTCGTGTACAACAAAAGATGGTTTTAAAAAGGTGCCAATTGTATGGCACGGGTCAGAAAGACCTTATCAGATTAAAAATAACAAGGAACTAAGAGATTCTGTTGGTAAACTTAAGCTTCCTCTTATGTCAGTTCATAGATCATCAGTGGCTAGAGAGGACACGTTTAAGGGTGGATTTCAAGCAACTATTGGAGAAGTTGAGGACTATCGTGGTGGAACTGTTGCAACTACAAGAGTAATCAAACAAGATAAGACAAGAAATTTTGCAAACGCTGATCGCTTACGACGATCAAAAGGTCGCGGAGACGAAACTGGTAGAGGTGACAACACTAAAATTGTTTATGAAACTATTACTGTCCCAGTTCCAACGTATATAACTTGCATGTATGAAGTTAAGATAAAGACAGAGTACCAACAGCAGATGAATGAGTTACTCCCTGGTTTTGTTTTTGATACCAAGAACAGTTTTCTTGCTGAGTATGACGGACATCGCTATGAGGCCTTTATTCAGGATAATTATAACATTAACAATGTCACAGATCTTAATAATGAAGAGCGAGTGTTTGAGGCCACAATCAATATTAAAGTGTTAGGATATCTTGTTTCAGAAGGACCAAACAGAGAGCGTCCAAAGATCACAAGAAGAGAAAACCAAGTTCAAGTTAGAATCACGAGAGAAAGAGTGATACTTGGGGATACAAGACCTTGGGCCAATGACAATGGAAAGTATAGGGAGTAAATGCGTTTCGTAGTTGAAGAAACTATTTACTTTGAATGTATTAATGCATAAGGAGAATTTTAATGCCTAGAAGATTTGATTTTATTTCACCTGGTGTTCAACTGAGAGAAGTTGATCAATCGCAGATTACCCCGACTCCCGAAGAAGATGGGCTTCTTCTTATTGGTAGAGCACCGATGGGTCCAGCGATGCAGCCTGTTGTTGTTAGAAATTTTGCAGATTTCAGAGAAGTTTTTGGAGACCCAGTTTCTGGTCAAAGTCCTTCAACAGATCCATGGAGAGGCGGAAACTATGCCACCCCAATGTACGCAATGTATGCTGCTCAAGCTTATCTATCTGCTGATATCGGACCAGTTAAATTTGTTAGACTTTTAGGTGAAAAGTCACCGGATGCCAGCACTGATGCTGGAGAAGCCGGTTGGAAGATTGCTGATGGGCCAAGCGCAACACCATCTGCTAACAAATCTGCCTATGGTCTTTTTATTACACCATCTGGTACAATGACTGATAACCACACAGGGTCGTTAGCTGCTGTGTTTTATATTGATGGAGATGCCACTGGTGTTCAACTTATTGGTCGTCCTGTTGACAACGTAACCGCTCCTGTTACCCATGTAACTGCTTCTGGGCAGCTTCTAGAGTCCATTGACACTGCTGCAAAGGCTAGTACTTTCAAGATTAGAGTTGGTTCTGAAAACTTTGTTGTAAACTTTGATCCAACAGATACTAGCAATTACATTAGAAAAGTATTAAACACGAATCCACAAAAAATCAATAATAATGCAAACTTTGGTTTGACTGATGTTGACTATTTTTTGGGTGAGACTTTTGAACAATCAGTTGTTGAGCATGTAAATGATTTTAATAACAATCCTGGGAAGCAATATGGTATTATCCTTGCGCTTCAGTCTGGATCTAATGCAAATCATAACTGGGGATATAACCGAGGAAATGCACAGGTCGCAAGGACTCCTTGGTTTATTGATCAAAAACCAAATCAACAGCAATTATTTAGATTTGCTACTCTTAGCGAAGGTGAAGAGATTCAAAAGAAATACAAGATTGCAATTGAAGATCTTAATATTGGAGACGCAGAGAATCCACCATCATTTACCGTTAGTATTGTTAACACCGCTGGTCAGCGTGTAGAGACACATACGGGATGTACTCTTAGACCAGGTGATGCAAACTATGTTGGAAAGAAAATTGGAGATGAGAGACTTGAATGGGATTCTGTCGAGAAGAGATTCAATACTCTAGGTCTTTATGAAAACAGATCAGACTATGTTAGGATTGAAATGGCATCAGTGGTAGAAAATGGTCTTCTCAACAATGCTCAGGCACTACCAGTTGGATATGCCGGTCCATTAAGACCACTAGGATTTACTTTAATCTCAGGTTCGGCTCATGTTGTTAAGCTTGGTACTCATGCGGCTGCTGTAGGTGGAACCCCAGAAACTCATAGTTTTGTAACTGGTGGTGTTAATATGCCAGGAGCACCATTGATATCCGCACCAGCGGGTGATGCTAGTGATCCTTTCTTCGCTCCAGCTACTGCTCCAGCCTTATCTGCTTCGTTTAGATTCCCTGCTTTGCAAACAACTAATGAAGGATTTGCTAGAAACTCTGCCCCTTATGATAAAGATTACCTCTTTGGTATTGATCATAGAAGAACTTCAACCGAATCTGGACAAGATGATAGTTACTTTGATATTGTTAGAGAATTACCTGGTGGATTTACTCAACAGTTAAGCGAAGGGGGAACACCTCCTAACGGAATGGAATATTCTTTCACTTTCACTCTTGATGACCTTAGAAAAGAGACTAATCAAAGAAGATTTTTCTTTCAAGAAGGGTCATTTGATGCTGGAAATTCTGTTGCCGGGAAAGCTGGTAATACCTTATCAACCCTCTTAACCAGTTCAACCGAAGGTGGAGTAAGACAGTTTGTTGCTCCACTCCTTGGTGGGCGTGATGGTCTTGATATTCTTGAAGCCGATCCATTTGATAATACAAACATTGGCTCTGATGAGACAACCTCTTACGAACGAGCAACTCTTGAAAAAGCACTTGATATTGTTTCTGATCCGGAGTATGTTTCATTTGATCTTCTTTCTATACCTGGTATTACTGATACTGGTGTAACTGATCGTGTTTTGTCAAATGCCGCAGAGCGTTCTGATCACCTTGCGATTATTGATCTTGAGGGAGGCTATGTTCCAGGATATGATGGAGGAAACGGTGTTGAAGCCGTTGGATCTGTTGAGAACACTGTAAATAATTTATCCGCAAGGTTTATTGATAACTCTTATGCTGCTGCTTATTACCCATGGGTTAAGCTAGCAGATACAGTATCAAGTAACAACCCAATACTTCTTGCGCCTCCATCAGTTGCTGGTATCGGAGCAATTGCTGCATCAGAAGCGGCCTCACAACCGTGGTTTGCTCCTGCTGGATTTAACCGTGGCGGCTTAAACCCTCTTGGTGGACCAAACGGCCCTCGTGTGACTAACACTTGGCGTAGTCTAACTAAAGGTCTTCGTGATGAACTTTATGCCGCAAGAATTAATCCAATTGCTAACTTTACTGCTGCCGGTGGTATTGTTGTATTCGGACAAAAGACTCTTCAACTTCAGCAGTCTGCTCTTGATCGTATCAACGTTCGTCGATTGATGGTATTTATCAAGAAGCGTATCGGTGCTGTGGCAAGAGATCTTCTGTTTGATCAAGCAGTTGACGTAACCTTTAATAGATTTAAGTCACGAGCAACTAGAATACTACAAAGCGTTAAGTCTAACTTTGGTATTACTGAATTCAAGATTGTTCTTGATGAGACCACAACCACACCTGATCTGATTGACCAAAATATTATGTACGCTCAGATCTTTATTAAGCCTGCTCGTGCTATTGAGTTCATTGCTATTGATTTTGTTATCTCTAGAAGCGGTGTAGAATTCGAGTAAACACTAATTAATTTTGAAGGAGTTATAAAATTATGGGTTTTTGGAAAGAAAATGATGTTGAACCGAAAAGACTTTTTAGGTTTAAAATTCAATTAGATTCAGCAGATGGTAGCCAAGGTGTAACCGGTGGTGGTATGTGGTGGGGAAAAAGTGTAAAGATCCCAACCTTTACTTCAAGTCCTGTAGAACATCAGTATCTTGATAATGTTTACAAGTTTCCTGGGAAAGTAAGATGGCAAGACATCACCATAACCATGGTTGATCCAAGTAGTCCAGATGCTGTCTCGCAGGTAATGAATTTGCTTGAGCAAAGTGGATATCATGTTAAAGATCAAGGAAAGTTTGAGACTATCTCTAAAGTTAAAGCAACCGATCAGGGAATCAGTAGTCTTGTAATCACTGTAATTGATGCAGATGGTAATGATATTGAACAATGGCGAGTTGTTCATCCTATGATCGTTGATGCTGATCTTTCAACTTTCAACTACGATTCAGATGAACTTCGAGAAATTAGTATGACAATCGCTTATGATTATGCTGAGTGTAAAATCCTAGTCGGCAACAGAGGTGTCTCCGGAAGAACCTATGATTTTGATGCTGCTACCTAATGAGGGATGAATGGGATTCTGGAAAGACAATACAAGTGATCCAAAAAGACAGTTTCGCTTTAAGGTTAATGGTGACGGAGATTGGTATTGGGCAAAGTCAATTGACAAGCCCACTGCTGAAGTCTCCAGCACATCCTATCAGTTAATTAATCACAAATTTAATTTCCCCGGGGTTCTAACATGGCAACCAGTTAGGATTGTCGTTGTTGATGATTCAATAAGAACCGGAGAAATTTATGATTTTTTAACAAAATCTGGATATAATAATCCTGGATTTGGAGGCGCTGCCATTCCCACGCTAGATGGGATAAAAAAAGAAGGTTTTAATGGTTCTGATAACATTATTTTTAATCAACTTGACGCGAATGGTTTCGCACTAGAAACATGGACTTTGCATAATAGCATGATAACAAATATTGATTTTGGAAGTTTAGATTATTCTTCAGATGATCTAGTTCAATTAACAATACAAATTACATACGACTTTGCTGAGTTAGACCAGAAGCCACCACAACCATTAACAAAGGCTACACCAACTCCAGCAGACTAAATTTAATGAGGTGAAAATTGGGAAGAAATAATTCAAGCCGGCTTGGAAATAAAAAACCAGATCAAGCAGAGGCTCCACCAGTAAGTTTACTGGATTTTGTTGCTCCGACAGAGATTGTGGATATTCCTTCAAAGGGTAAATACTATGCTAAAGGTCATCCAATGCACGGTAGAGATTCTTTGGAAATTCGATTTATGACAGCAAAAGATGAAGACATCTTAACAAACAGGTCATTAATCACAAAGGGAATCGTCCTTGATCGTTTTCTTCAGAGCATTATTATTGATGATTCAATTGACGTTGGAGATCTTTTAATTGGTGATAAAAATGCTTTGCTGATCGCAGCAAGAGCCACAGCTTATGGTGCTGGCTATGATGCATCTTTAAAGTGTCGAGAATGCTCTGTAACGAACGAAATGGTATTTGACCTAACCAAACCCACATTTATTGCTTCGCGGCTTACAGACACCCTTAACATCACCGAGAATGATGATGGAACGTTCTCCACAACACTTCCAATGTGTAAGTTCAATGTTAAGTTTGGATTATTGACAAACAAAGATGAGACTTATCTGGCCAAATATATTCTGGATAATATTGAGAGCGAGTCTTTAAGTGCCACACTAGAGCAACTTAAGATTGTCACCCTCCAGATTCAAGATGTTGATGATCAAGAAATTATTCATAAGGTGTTAGAGAATATTGTTGCCGCTGATGCTAGGCATTTAAAGTTGTGTCTTGAAGCCGCCACTCCTAATATTGAGATCAAACAAACCATGAAGTGCAAAAGTTGTGATCATACAGAGGAGGTAGAGGTCCCATTTGGGATCGACTTTTTTTGGCCTAAGCGATAACTACATAGAGTCCGTGTACGAGCAGTTCTTTTTGCTTAAGCATCACGGAGGATGGAGTTTAACAGAAGCTTATAATTTACCTGTCGGTCTTCGTAAATGGTTTGTAGAACGACTCACAAAACAATTTGAAGATGAGGCTAAAGAAATAGAAAAGGCTCGTGGAAAGTCAAGATAAGGCTTCCATGAGCATTTCTAATTTTTGACTATTTAATAAGAGACGGAGGGATTCGCGTGATCCGTATTGATTTTACAAAGAAAGAGGTTCTTCAAGAGTCTTTTATGAAAATGTGGGGTTTCTGGAACAAGAAACTTCTGAAATACATTTATGGCAAGGATGCAAACGTTGTTGCCAACCTTAATGAAGAAGATGGAGAGGACGTTAAGTTTGTCATCCGTGGAGAGTATGAAGACGTAAAGGCTTATGCTCGAGCGTTAAGTCTTGAGAAAGAATATCTTGAGTCCTATGTTGCTCGTGGTAAAGATGACGAAGACACAAAGGCAATCAAAGCCGAACTTGATAAAGCCGCCGCAGACTTTACACAGAAGACAAATCTGCCATGGCCTTTCAGAGATTGAGGGGACCTAAATGTCAGAACTAGAAAAACGATTAGAAACGCTAGAAAAAATGGAAAAAGTCCTTGAAAAAAACAAGGAGTTGACCAATGATCAGCTTCAAATGGAGGCTGATATTGCAAGAGCACAAGCACAATCTGCTGAGGCTCTTGGCGACTATACTGGTAGAAGAGAGGCGCAAATTCGTCTTCTAGAATCTGAGATAAGATTGAACGCTGAAAATGCCGCTGCTGCAAAAGAACTTATTCAAGCACTTAAAGACGGCAATGTAGCGTTAACAGAGCAAAATGATCTTTTAAACTCTTTATCCCCTGAAGCAAGAAAGGTTGTTGATGCCTATCAAGAGATGAATCAAGTATCTGAGGCTCAAAATAAATACGGTAAAAATCAAAAATCCTTACTTCAAGATATTGCTGGTTCAATGGGTATTGTTACAGAAGCCAGCAGTGGTTTTCTTGGAAAATTAATCAAGGCCAGTCATGAGTTAAAAGAAGGCGGGGGACCAGCGGCTGCTTCCCTTGCTGCCGAATTTAAAGACATTTTCAATTTTACTACCTTAACCCTTACTTCTGTAACAAAGATAGCAGAAGCAACCGCTATGCTTGTAATAGAGGCCGATAAAGCATCCGCTGCACTTGCAAGAGCAACAGGTACAGGCAGAGAGTTTGCTAGTTCTATGATCGCCGCACAAGATGCCGGGAACCTTTTGGGAGTTAGATTAGAAAATGCTGGTAAATCAACCAGTGCTTTAGTCACTCAAACAACAAACTTTGTCAATCTTTCAAAAACTGCTCAAACTTCTTTAATAACACAAACAGCATTGCTTGAAAGACTTGGGGTATCCAATGAAATGGCAACAGAGACGTTTCAGTTCTTAAACGTTAACTTGGGAATGACCGCCGCACAAACAGAAGCAGCCACCACTCAGTTAGCAATGATGGGAACAGAACTTGGTATATCAGCAGAACAAATAACCTCTGATTTTAATCAATCTCTTGGAGTATTAGCTGTTTATGGTTCTAGATCAATGCAGGTTTTTCAAGGTTTAGCATCGGCTGCAAAAGTTGCTGGGGTTGAAGTTTCAACTTTACTTAGTATCGCCAAAAAATTTGACACGTTCCAAGGTGCTGCTGAAGGTGCCGCAAAGTTTAATGCTCTTTTGGGTACTCAATTATCAACTACTGAGATGTTGATGATGACTGAGGAGCAAAGAATTGAGACTCTTATAAGACAAACTCAAGCACAAGGTGTTGCTTTTGGAGACATGGACAAGTTTAGTCAGATGGCCTTAGCATCCGCTGCGGGTATTGAGGACATGAACGAGGCTCAAAGAATCTTTGGTATGAATTTGGGACAATATCAACAATATAGATCAGAGATGGAAAGAAGTGCTAATGCTCAAACAAAATTTGAAGACGCAATTAGAGCCACTGCCGAGATTCAAGATAAGTTTAAAATCCTTGCTGCTGAATTTGCTGTTATGATAGAGCCAGTTCTAGAAGGAATTCATGCGACACTAGATGGTGTGCTTACGTTTCTTGAATCATTCCCTGATGAATCTAGAGAGAGGTTTATGAAAATCATTGGTGCAATAGGAACATTTGCTATTGCCCTTAAAGTCATTGCTCCCTTGATAGCAATAGCCACTGGAGGATTTGGTGGCCTTGCAGCCACGCTTGGTATTGGCGGTGCAGTTGCAGCAGGTGCTGGTGGGGTCGCTGCTAGTGGTGGTCTTGTTGCTGGTATTACAGCCGTGACAACTGCCATTGGGCCATTGCTATTAGGTATTGGTGCATTAGCGGCTGCTGCTGCTGGATTAGGAGCATTAGGTAAAGTTATATTTGGTGCAGACACATCGTCCATAGATGCAGCAACAGTTAGTATGTCAGAACTTGGCGATAGTGCCCAGCGATTAAATGAATCCGATAATCTTTTAAATATTGGTACCGCAAGACCACAGACATTAGCAAATAATGCGGTGTTAGAGAATGCACAAATTAATAATTTGGCTGTTGATGCCGCAACTGGTCGAACTATTGCTGGAGTTACCACTAGTGGAGTTAGAGACTTAGACCTAGTTACTCAACTTTCTAACGCTCTTCGAGGACAACAAATCAGTTTAAATGTTGACGGTCAACAAATGACAGCATTTGTAGAGATGAGGGCTAACGCACAATGACATTTTATTCAGAAAATTCAATACCAGCAGGTTATGCAACTAAAACTGGGGCTTTTTTAGAGTTTCAATCTATGATCGACACAGGCCTTAAAATTCAGTTTATTGCTTACTTAGACAACCTATCTCAAGATTTTAATTCTACCTGGAATGCAGAGCAGGTCTATGGTCGTAACGATGATATTGCGACATTTCAAGGAACAAAAAGATCATATTCTATATCCTGGACACTACCAGCAAAAAACTTAGAGGAGGCACAATCAAACCTGAAAAACTGTGGTATCTTAACAAAGATGCTTTACCCGCAGTATAATACAGACAGAAAGGACCTGGGAAATCAAGTAGTGTCTCAAAATGCACTGAGTATTTCAAAGTCTCCTTTGATAAGATTGAAGTTTGCAAATCTGATTATTAATTCTGTTAACAATGAAGGATTGCTTGGCTATATAACAAATGTTAATTGGACACCAAGTTTAGAAATGGGTATGTTTGCTAGTAATCAAGAATTTTATCCAAAGGTAATTAGATTATCAATTAACTTCAATGTTCTTCACGAACACCAGTTAGGATTTAGTAAGTCAAGCACAGAAAAAGATTTCGGTGGTGCCATTGGGTTTCCATTTAAAGGAAATTAATTATGAGTAGATTTAATTCTAGAATAAGAGCGATCAACGATGATGAAATGTATGAAAACACCCTTGAAGAAAGAGGTGTTAAGCAAGTCATACAGTATACTACAGAAGAGTTAATTTATCCTAGTGAAGAGGAGAAAGAAAGAATTAATGTTGCCAAGCATGCTTGGACTCAAGGTGATAAATTTTGGAAACTTGCTCTTAAGTTTTACGGCGATCAATCTCTTTGGTATATTATTGCTCAATGGAACAAAGCACCAACCGAAGGACATCTGATGCCAGGAGACATTATTGAGATCCCAACCAACCTTAACGTTGTATTGGGAGCATTTGAATAATGGCATTAACTGAAATAAATCTCGGAACATTTTCTGACGAGGGGCCAAATTATTTTGTCGATATTGGAACTTTTGATTTTAGCACCGATGAGGAAAACATTAGACAAGCAGTTCAGGGGATTCTCCGACAGTTATTCAAGATTGTCGTATCGGATAACTATGAAGAACAGATTAGGATTTTTGAGATACTAACATCAAGACAGTTTCCTGATGGTGTAAAGTTTTTAAGATCACTAATAACAGATCAACTTGCTTTTCAGAGTACAATTGATATTAAAAATTATTCATTTAAAGCCACTATTATAACCAATACCGCATTCATTGGTAGAAGTGAGCGAGTAGCTACGGTTGATGGATCAGACACTCTTCTGCAATTAGAACTTCTTGGCGATGATATTCGTGATGTTACGCCAAGAAACTTAAGATCTGCGCTTATTACTGTTGCGGCCCTATCTCCCATTGAGAATCCTCTCAATCTTCCTATGTTAAGGCTCATTAACGACTTGTACTCATATGACGAATTTGTTAATCAAATTAACATATCAGTTAAAGAGTTTCTCACTGCTGGTCAATTTATTCCAGGACAAGATGGACAGGTTGCATATAAATTAAAAGGACCCGCTGGTGCTGATGGTCGGGCGCTTTTAGAACTTTTTCCAAACGATTTTGGAAAAGCAGAATTGTTACCAAACGAAGGCTTTTTACCCGAGGTTCAAGCTTTTGGAGAAGCTTTTGGATCAGTTGTATCTGAGCAGATAGATATTGAATTCTATCGAGGAGCAACAGAACAATTTGTACAGTGGATGGGTTGGACAAATCCAGAGGTATTAAGCACCGCTACAAAATCTAGAATTGGCTACGCAAATTTTATCAATCTAGTAATACAGGATGATTTAGATGTCTCATTAGGTCAAGAAAACAATTCAACTTTAAAAGAAAAATTTGACCAAGCAGTTGAATCAATTGTAATAGGAGCAAGTGGCCTCAGTACAGTTTATGCAGATGAAGAAGGGCTAGTTGACTACAATAATGCAGGTATTTATCATTTCTTAATGGTTTTCTTAGAAAATAAGAGAAGACAAGCAATAATTGATAACTATGATGCCACTGAAAACCAAGCACTTGATCAAGCTGGCCGTGATGAATTGGTTGATCAAATAGAGCAAAATTTAACCAATGAACTTGCTGGTTCTGAAGCTTTTGAAGAAGAAGAGGAACCTGAATTAACTGAGGAAGATGTTAAGAACCGACAAAGGTTCTTTAAACAATGTGCCTTAATGATGAATTTACCTACTTTGTCTGAGGCTTTTACAGAGATTATTAAAGAAAGAGTAGAGACCAAAATTAACAATAGACAGAATTTTACTGGTCCTGTCAATAATACTTGTAATACATTGACCGAGCAATTTAACAATATGCCATTCGATGGTAGATTATTCATGGTATCAAACACAGATGATCAATCTGCTACTCTAAGTAAAATGCTAAACTCTGATGTGGCAAAAGAATTATTTAATATACCACCCGCTGTGCTATCATCACTAGTTCCAAAAATTAAGTTATATCGGGTTGAAAATACTGACGAGGGTATAAAGAAAACAGAGTTTGTTTTTGATTCATCTGAGGATTTAAATCGAGAGAGAAACTTTACAAAGGCAACAAATTTTTTTGACATGCCATTTGATAAAGGTTCGGGCGTTGGTCTTAAAGATTTTACCTTCGAATTTAACGGCACAAACCCTGCTGAGTCTCGAAAAGATATTAAAGCCTCATTATCACTACATTTTCAATCCTTTGATGATTTTGTGGCTGAGAGGAAAAGTTACAATAATAAAACTTATCGATTTGTAGATTTAATTCTTCATCCTCCAAAAGATGAGCAGGATATACTTCACCCAGACCAATATAGTCCATCTTATTATAGAGTAATGGCAGAAGTGGGCTACCATATTCCATCTAAAGAAGAATTGCAAGCGATGTTCCCTTGGTATCAAAATACCACTGCTCTTGTTGAAGCGCTTGAGAGAACTAACAAGGCATTCTACCTTTGCATGATTGATCATGATTTTAACATTAATGTTGATGGAACAGTGAATCTAACAGTTAATTATGGCGCTTATGTTGAAACAATACTTAAAACACATCAATATGATGCACTAGCAACACCAGACGTGGTGGAACAAAGAAAACAAAATGCTCAACAGTATCTAGAGGCTCTTAAAAGCAACCAATGTACACAAGATCAGTTGCAAAGAATTTTGGCAACACTTGATGCACAAGAAACAGTTTTGAGAGAAAGGTCTCTTAAATCAATTATACAAAGATTGATACAGAGAAATAAAATTTTTATTTGTGAAATACCAACAAGGCAGGCATCATCATACAGAAAATCTGGTTATTTTAAGAAAAAACCAGAATTAAAGGGTCTAGTGTCCAAGAGCAAAGAAGTAACTCAGGATGATGTTGTTAAACAAGGTCAAGAAACAGGTGTTACAGAGACAATTCTGACTCAAGTTTACTTACCAGAGGACTATAACTTTAATTCACCCAATGATAACACAATACAATATTTTTATTTTGGTGATTTATTGCACACCGTGCTTGATACCATGTATGAAGATGGAAGCCCATCAAAATTGAGGGAAGATGTCGAAAATTGTCGTTTTATACTGGGAAGTTTTGACTTTGATATATATAAAAATGCTAGTAACTTAGATAACACCGTTAATATCGCACAAATACCAATATCAGTGGAATATTTTGCTGATTGGTTTCAAAACAATGTCCTTAAAAAAGGTGATACAAGAAAATCTTTTCCCATTGTCACATTTATCAGAAACTTATCAAGCAATTTGTTACAACAGTCTTTGCTTGAAAGTTGTGTTAACAGAAGAATTGACAAAAATTTTAGTTTTCAGACCGGTCAGATTACTGCATATAATAAGGCTGGTAATCCTTTGAGATCAATTTTTGGAGAACAAAATGTAAACCCTGTTATTGAAGTTGACAACTATCGTGTGACAGGAAGTAGTTCAATCTTTCCGTTTAAAGGAGACACCACGTCTGAGGTTAAAGATATAAGTGGCTATCACAATTTTATGTACCTTGGTGTGCTTGGTAGTTCTTTGTCTACTAAGGGTAATGGTAATTATGCAGAAGACAATCTAAATGGAATGTATCACATTGAAATTGGAAACAATAAAGGAATTGTAAAGTCAGTTAGTTTTGCCAAGACAGATATGCAGTTTGTTCGCGAGGCTAGGTTTTTTCAACAGGGTATTGACGGACTACTTCAGTTATCAACTGTTTACAAAGTAACAATTGAAATGTTTGGTAATACAATTTTTTACCCAGGGATGGATTTGTTTCTTAATCCTTATGGTATTGGCGGTGATAAGTTAGGTTCTCCTACTCAAGGTGGCTTAGTGGCTGGTCAAAAACGATCTTTAGCAAATAAACTAGGCTTAGGAGGGTATCATACTGTCACTAGTGTAAGGTCGTCAATAGGAGTCAATGGGTTTAAGACTACAATAGAGGCTCAGATGTATTATGCTGGTGATGGCAGTAAGACTAAGCTTGGAAGCAATCCAAATAATAGATTGCAAAAAATAAGCCAAACACAGGCACCAGCAAAAACAAATAATAACAATTCATGTAAAGCAATTGTCAAAAGGGTGGAGTCAAACCTTAGTAGGATTGAAAAAGGCCTACCAACATTTGGAATATCAAGGATATCTAATGTAAACCAAACAGCAACTAATGTTCAAAATAATGCTACTAATTCCACACCAGCAACAAGTCAACCCGTGTCTGGATCTGCTGGTAATACTGTTGTTCCTAACGCACAAGCCGCAGCACAACAGCAACAGCAGCAGAATCAAGCAGTAAGTGCTTCACCAGGCGGCACAGCAGGCACATCTACATCACAGGATGAACTAGATGAACTAGATGCTATGCTAGCAGAAATGGAGGCTTCAGGCACTAGTACCCAGTCTACCCCTCCTGCACCCACTACAACCCCAGAGACCCCTACTACAACCCCTGCTGGTGATGAGCAGACTACTACACCCCCTGCTAGTGGTACACAGCCTACTGAGGCCCCTGCTGAAGAAACACCCGCTGAGACCCCAGAACCAGAGGCGGCAGCAGAGGAGAACTTGCAGGTACCAATCAGCGATCAAGAACAAGCAGAGGCTGCCTTATTTGATGAACTATTACCGATTGCTAAAGAATATGAACCAAAACCTAATGAAGACCCGTTTGATCAAATGACTAGATTAGCCGGATTGAATAACAGATATAACATACTTGGCCTGGAGTATAATAAAAGTGTTCTAAGGCAAGTAAACGGTGTTGAGGTACAATTTGCGGAGATTACAATAACATATACTGATGGCAGACCTGCCGTTTATGCTAGGAAAAGAAAATGAGCAGATTTAAAGGAAAAAACGACATAGAATCAACCTCAACTCTTGCAATTGAGCGATCAAGATATAATCGAGAGGCCTTCCCAGAAAACAATGGTCTTGGGCCAAAGCAAGTGGTTGATTTTAATTTTGCCGAAAAAGGGCTATATGGGAAGGTTAATAGACAATTAACACCCGTCATAGCAAAACAAGAGTTCCTTGTTCCTTTACAAATTACAAATGACCCGCTAGGAACAAAACTGGTGATGAATTTTGTTGCAGACCAATTTAAAGATTTTGAGAATCACTTCATCAGAGCCTGTAGATTAGGATTACTTCCAGCAGATGATCCTTACCTATCCGCTGTACAAGCAGTTAAGACGTATGAAAACCCACTATCAAACTATCAAACATTTGTGTCTGAGAGCATGAGAGTGTTTAACTCGACTTATTTGCAACAATATATGGGGCGTGTCTTCACTGTTGAAGACTACATTCACTACCTCGTTGAATACTTGGAGAGACTACGAGATACATTTCCTTTGACTTTATCAGGGTTTCAGCGGTCTTATAGATCTTCCAATTTTTCCTCCGGGTTGTGTATTGATATCGCAGGGTTGCCAATTGGCGACGATGAGTTAAAAGATAATTTATTATTAAGCAGCCCTGCTTTTGAATATTACCTTAATATGGCTAAACAGTACGGATTTAGCGTTAGTAAACGCGCACCTAATATTATCATTTCGGACCTTGCAAGTCCTGTGACAAAGTTGTACAGATCACAATACAGTCTGCCAACAGTTGACTCTGTATTTGCAACTCAGTATGATTTTGCTTATGATAATGACATAAATCTTTTATCTAATTTAATTATAACTAATTATAACTCATTTGTCAACATAAATCCGAGAAAAAAGATTCTGCAAACGTGTTCAAATAAAACAAGGGCAAGTTTTCGAAGAAGAACCCCTATTAATAATATTAATAATAATATATTATATAAATTATATATAGATATAAGAAATATAGAAGAGAGAAAACCTTTCAATGACAGTAGACTAAAGGTTATAAAAGATAACGCAATGCGATTATTAAAAGTTGACAGCACAAAAGCAATGAGATATATTGATGATCAGTTCAGAGCAAATTATAACCAAAAAGATGGAAGTTTAAATTATTATCGAAAAAAGTTTGAAAAAAGACTTGACAGAAATCCATAACATGTTATAATAAGACTGACGATGAAATCATGGAGGCACAATGGTCTTTCAGATCATGGACGATAAGCGTGAATGCTTCGCAGTATACGCTAATGGAGAATTTTACTATGAAAACCCACCAAGGCAACTTTCGCAAACTTGGAATTACAATGAAAAACTCAGCGAAAAAGACATTACATATTTTTATTTGTGGGTGCAGGGCCAGAATATAGATGAAGTATG
>CEUT01067921.1_pt1 | contig 16051 bp, 18 predicted proteins | sample 531401 | NCBI WGS metagenome assembly CEUT01 (sample SAMEA2622821, study PRJEB7988) | marine metagenome | biome: marine biome (ENVO:00000447); feature: surface water layer (ENVO:00002042); material: "saline water (ENVO:00002010), including plankton (ENVO:xxxxxxxx)" | depth 5 m | reverse complement strand
AAAGCAGGTGAAGGTATTAAATTTATAGCAGATCAATTTGCAGGTACTGCACAAGCAGATGCAACATCATTAGCTGGAACTTTAGACCAAATGAGAAATGCTTTAGGTGATGCAGGTGAAGCTGTTGGTGAAGTTTTAGCACCTGCTATAATAGTATTAGCAAATGTTGTTAAAAATGCAGCAGAATCTTTTCAATCTTTAGTATTTTGGCAAGATGAATTAGAATCAAGAATTAATGCACAGGTTACTATTGTTGATGAAGCAACAGCAAAATATAAAGATTATACAGATGCTGTTTCTGGATTTACAAAAACACAAATTTTACAAGAATTAGCAGAATTTGGAGTACAACTAGATGGAACTGCTGAATCTACACAAAATGCTTTAAATGAGTTTAGAAATTTAACTTTAGAATTAGAAAATAATAAACAAAACTATGATGGTATCACTATGTCTTTATCAGAAATGATGACACCATTTGATGAAATGCCAATACAATTTCAACAAGTAAATGAACAAACTTCAAATTGGAATAACAGTATTTTATTATTATTAGAATTATTAGCACAGATGCCTGATAGTATGGAAACTACAAAAGAATCTTTTGATTCATATCTAGCAGCACAAGAAGAATCTGCAAAAGCACAAGAAAAAGAAAATGAATTAATGCAAAAGCATAGTGAACTAACTGTTCAACAGTTAAAAGATAGAAACTTGATGGCTTTAGCAAGAAAGAAAGAAGCAGAAAATAAATTAGAAGAAGAAAAAGCTGATAAAAAAACTACTGATAGCATCTTGAAGATGATAGGTAAAAAAGATGATATGATTGCAGAATCATTTATAACAGGCAAGGGAATAAAAATTAAAGAAGCAGCAGCAGATGCAGCAGCTATGGCAAGTAGAGCATATAAAGCATTAGCTGGAATACCAATAGTTGGACCAGCTTTAGGTGCAGCAGCAGGTGCAGCAGCATTTGCTTTTGGTATGAAACAAGTTGGTATTATTAAAAGTTTTGCTACTGGTGGTAGCTTTACTACTTCAGGTCCAGAATTAATTTTAGTAGGTGATAATCCAAGTGGTAGAGAACAAGTTGATGTAACACCATTAGGTGTAAATGAAGAAGCAACAGGATCAGGACAAAATATTGTTCTTAATATATCAAATCCTATAATGACAGATACTTTTGTTGAAGAAAGCATAATCCCATCTATAAGAGAAGGTTTAAGATTAGGAGAATCACTTGATTAATCTTTCTAAATATTTTAAACAAGATATTATAGATACTAATCAAGTTTTAAAACCTATAATAAGATTAGTTGCAGGTGGTACTGCATATTATTTTGCATTAGATACTGAAAAGTTTATAAGAAGAACTACAATCTTTAATGTGCCAGATAATACAGATAGAATACCACTTCCATGTATAGATAAAGTATCAAATGTTAAAGTATCATCTGATTTTGATAGTAAAAAATTAAAAATAAATAGATTAAGAGTAACATTAGCTAATCATTATGATTTAAATACAAAGCTATCTGAATATATGCCAACAAACATTATTAATAGCACATTACAACTTTTCTACAAATCACCAACAACTACTACTATAAATACACATGATAATACAGATTATGATATGCCATTAATATTTGAAGGTGAAATAAGTAGAATAAATATTAATGATACTAAAATAGATTTGACAATAGAAGATAGAACACAAATTAAAATAGCAGATAAAAGTGTTCCTTATATGTCTATAGATAAATTAGACCAAAATATAAAAGATGGAGTATTAGAAAAATATAAAAAAGACACAAATACTGTACCAATGACATTTGGTATGGTAGATAAAGCACCTATTTTGCCATATTTGGAACAAAGTAGTGATAGAATGCTTAATATTTTATTTGATGTACAGCCAACTTCATCTAGTCATAAAACAGCTAAAATACCTTCATTATTAGATTCTATGCCAAATAACTATAATAATACTTTATATATAAAATCTTCAAATGATTATATAATTTGGGAACATGAAGTTGATGGTAATACTTTAAAATTTCATAATCAATTTATGCCAAAGTTTATTGTATTTAATTCTAATGGTTCAACAGGAAATTATTTATTGCCAGAATTGCAATCAGCAGTACAAACTAATATAGATTTTGGTTTATGGTCAGTTAATGGATTGTTTCAAAGAAAAGTAAAAGCAGCATATGCTTCTGATGGAAGTATATTAGATGTTGCTGATCTTAACACAGAAGATATTACTAATACTGAATTTGAAAATATTGAAAGTGTACATAATCATGGTAATAAAGACAATGTATGGTATAGAAGTGGTGATACTATACAAAGTTTAAATGACAATTTTGATACAGGATTAAAAAATTATCCATCAGATAGTGATTATGCTACAGGAAGATGGATAGTATTAAAATTAGATGAAGGTATAAGTAACAACTTATTAACTTATAGAATTGATGGTATTAGAGTTGGTAATACAATTATGTTAGCTGATTATAATCTATACCAGAATGAAGATGAAAATGCAGATACACCAAATGCAACATCATTACCTGATGAAGCTGAACAAACTGGATTTTTTGTTGCACCAATAGCAGAAGATGTTTGGAAAAATTTAGTTACACCTTTATTAGGAAGTAATTTATCAGCACAAGTTAAATATCAATGTATTTTAAATGCTCTATTATCACAAACTGATGACCATATTGGTGATGCAGAAGATTTTATAGATGATGATGAACCAGAATTAATAGAAAATACTTTGGTTGATAATATTAATGTTTATGAAAATGCACCAATATATTTAGATAAAAATTTACATACAGATGGATCAAGTAAGTTCTGGGGAAGTGTTGGATATAACAATGGGTTAAACAATTTGCAACAATGGAAAACTATTAATGGTTTATATTATGGTGATACTGGTGCATTTGGTAATGTACTATCAAATGAAGCTAATTCACATGGAAGTATTGCAATATATGAGTATTTTCCACCTTATTGGAAAAATGTAAATTCATATCAACAAGGTTTAAGAATGAATAATATTGGTTTTTTACAATCAGTATTAGTTGAAGATGTACAACAAGAAGAAATATATGCTTCAATAACTGGTAGGAGAAATCAGTTTTACACAGCACAAATGGATTATAGCTTTGTTCCAGAAATAGATATTACAGAAGAACCAGAAGAAATTTTATATACTGATATTAGAGCAGGTGAAGATGGAACTTTTACTATGATGGATGAAAGAATATTATATATTATATTACAATATTGGTTTAAAAATGCACATGATGCTTGGTTTGCAGACCAACTAGCTTATAATCCTGATAATCCAATAGAGCAACAATTATCATGCAATAATACTGCAAGTGTTGAAGAAAATAATGAGTTTGTAAATAATTTTGTAAATTTTTCTAATTCTGAATATTTTTTAGAAGAACTATTTAGTCCTGCATATGATTGGACAGGACATAATTTAGGTAATTATATTACAATAGAAGATATGCAAAATCTTTCAAACTTTGATGATAGTCCTTTTCATAAATCAATGTATTTTTTTAAAAATTATATAGCAAGATTAGCTTTGTTACCATTAAAATTTTTACAAACTTTCAATGCTGTACAATATGCTTATGAAGTTAATCAAGCTGTTTCACCAAGTTATTGGTTAGCTAATAGCCCATTAGTAAGTCATGTTGTTTCTTTTTGGAATATGGCTAGACCTTTAACTAAACACTTATATACATATACATATTATGCTGGACAAGATTATGACCAATTTACTGATTTTTCTTATTCTGGTGGTAATGTAGAATATAGTTTGACACTTTATCATTTACCTGTTGAAACAAGTGGAATATGGGATGTTACTTATTATACTATATTTAATTTATATAATGTTACTTCTGTTGGTTCATATGATATTAATACTTTAGATGATTGGATTGATAATTTATATTTACATTTTGATAATTTTTCTTATAATTTTATGAAAAAATTACATCAAGGTGTTTATAACAATCTTCAATGGTTGAATATTACAGAAGTAGATTATTCAAATATTGATGAACTTATAACTTATTATCCATTTGCAGGTGGATTATCATATTTAGAAGGAAGTGAATTATCTATAGAATATTTAAGAAATAATTTATTGTTTTTACATGGTGTTGAACAAATAGAAGAACAAGAAACATCAACAGAAGGTATTATACAAAAACCATCAGATATAGTTATGAATATTTTAACAACAGAAATGGGATATGCAAAGTATGATGAAAATCAAGTACAAGGAAATGAAACAATAATACCAGATTATAACCAATATGATATTGATTCTATAGAAGTATCAAGACAAGCACATTCTGCATATAAGATGGGATTCAGTATAGATAAAAAAACTGATGGTAAAAAATTAATAGAAAATATTTTAAAAGAATCTAAATCATATCCAAGATTTTCAAGTGATGGCAGGTTTGGTTTAATTACAATAAAAGAATCATATACTTATGATGATATTGATATTATAATTGATACTAAAGATATTATAGCATATAAGTTTAGTCAAAGCAAAAGAGAAGATATACTTACATCAGGAAAATTCTTTTATAGATATGATAATGGTCAAAACAATTATCCAATGTATATAGAAAAATCTATATCTAACATAATGCCAAGCTATACTGGATTTGATGATTATAATCTTACATCTAGTGATACACATAAAGAAATCAATTTAAGATACCATGTTGATACAGGAACAGTTGAAAATTTTGCAAGATATACATTATTAAATAATTGTAATCCACACAATCAAATAGAAATGACACTACCATTAAAATATATGGAAATGTCAGTTGGTACAATAATTCATTTGCCATTAATTAAAAAAGAAAAGATATTTAATATAGATTATAGTGTAGTTGATAATGCTGCTGGTCAGCCTACTTATCCATTATGGATCATAATGGAAACTAACATTGGTGCAAATGATTTTAGAATCAAAGCAGTACAGCTACATTATTTAGGTACTGATGGCAATCATGGTTTTGTTTTCCCTAATGGTGAATATGAAGTATTAGGTTGTATGAATGAATATAATACAACATATCCTACAATTAAAAACTGGAACTATAATAGATATGCAACACAGCATAATGGAATAGAAATACCTTATTTTGATATTAATGGTGATGGTGTTATTGATGTTGTTGATTTAGTAGCATTAGTAAATATGATTTTAACAGATAATTATTCACAAGCTGAACTTGCTAGAGGTAATGTTAATGGTGGTGCTGTAGATGTTGTTGATTTAGTTAATATGGTTAACACAATAATTACATTAGGTGCAAATAATGAGTAAAAAAACATATAATGGTAATTTAAATATAGGCAAAAAGGTTGTATCAGTAGATACTGATATTAATTATCAAGCTATAGAAATCAAATATATTGGAACAATGAATATTAATAAATTATTACCAAGTAATTATTTAGTACAATCTGGTAGTAATAAAGTTATTATAGTTAAACTTACACATGATGATGAAATTCTTACAGATTTATTTAGTTATAGAGGTAGAGCATTAATAACTAAATGTATTATAGTAGATAAAGAATTAAATAGTTATAATCTATTTGTTAATAAAAGCAATCTTGAATTATGGAACACATTAAGCAGAACACAAAAATCTGGAACAACAGATGGTGTTGAACAAGATTGGGCATATATTACTAGAGATTGGGAAAATATAGATTATGATGGAGTAAATAACAAATATAAATATAATCATATAAAAACAACATATGATAAAGAAAATAGAAAATATATAACTACTACAGATATAAGGAAGAAATAGATGGCAAATTCATATTACCAAACACCAACAATACCAAGATTATATACATCATATCCATTATGGCAATATGCAAATGGTGCATTAGATTGGTATAGGTCAGATGGAGATGTATTAAGTGATGAAGAATTAATTAGTTTAATTCAACTTGATCCAAGTAAAACTATTGCAATACCACAAAATGGAACATCAAGTAAAATACAATTAAATTATAAAATTAATCCAAATGATGATGATAGTAATATGTTTGAAAACAATTTATGGAATTTTAATTATATGATGGTTTTAGGTCATAATCTTGCATCTGCTAATTCAGGCATTATGCCACAAATAATGGATAGAAGCTATAATGATGCAGATCCAATAAATAGTGCTAATTTAGTAAACTATGCACCATTTGGTATTCCAGAATATGATGGATGGTCATTAATGGAATTAACAGACACAAGACCTATAAGAAATAATAATGATAATATTTTTAGATGCACATTTGATGTAGAAGATATAGATGAATCACCAATATTATGTGGTTCTTTATTATGGGGTAAATATTTTGATTTTCCTATTAATTGTTCTTTAAATACACAAACAAAATTTGATTATGGTGTAAAACAAAAACAAACATTATCTGGAAAGACAGTATCAACAGCTAACTGGACAAAACCAAGCAACTGGATCACAGAACCATTTGGATTATCAGAACCATTTACAGGTAGAGGTGATAATTTTCAAAGAAGAAGTGGTAGAAGAACTTGGAAGATCAGCTTTGATAGTATTGCACCAGATAAAGTAATGAATCAGAATCCAATGTTAAATAGTTTTGGTTGGAAGCCACAAGATAATCATGCTACTGGTTCTGGATTAGATGGTAATGAAAGTTTATATGATATTAACTATGCTTTAGATTTCTATACAAATGTTGTTAATAAAACTATGGGTGGTCATTTACCTATGGTATTACAGCTAAATAAAGATGTATTTTCACCTGAATCATTTGCTATTGTTAGGATGCAAAAAGATTATACAATTACTCAAAAATCACCAAATTTATATAATGTTAGCTTAACACTAGTAGAGCAAATATAAAAAGAACTCTATCCTCCTTCTTACCTTATAAAGTCCATAGAGAAGATGAAGCCACTTTAATTAGTGGCTTTTTCTTTTATAATTATTATTTACTTGATTATAATAATATTATTTTTTATATTTATATATAGCAAATGGCTATGTATTAGGGAAAAATAAATTTAAATAAGGTAAGGAGAAAGTCAAATGCCAGTATCAATACATGGTAAAGAATACTACACAGTAGTAGAAAGAATGAATATGCTTATAAAAAAGCATGAAAATAACTACAGCATAGATACAGAACTTGTACAATTTGAAGGTGGATGTGTAATTATAAAAGCAACACTTAAAATTGGTAGTCAAACATATTCTGGACATGCTATGGAAGAAGTTGGTTCAAATAAAATTAACACAACTTCAGCATTAGAAAATTGTGAAACTTCTGCAATAGGTAGATGTTTATCAAGTGCAGGATTCTTTGGTTCTGAATTTTGTAGTGCTAATGAACTTGAAACTGCATTAACACAACAAAAGCAATCTAAACCTACATCTAAACCAAATAAAGAAGTTGTAGATATGATGCACAATGCTGTTAATCCACCTACACTTAAAGATGTTAAGGATAAGTTTGGTGATGATAATGTTGATCTTGTTAAAAACATTATAACTTTTGGTAAGCATAATGGACAAGAATGGAGTAAAATACCAGAAGATTATATTGTTTGGGTAGCTAAAAACAGCAAGGTTGCACATCAAAGAGAACAAGCTGAAAAAGAACTACAAAGAAGAAATCCAAAACCTAAAAGACAATCTGGTGGTATGTCTGAAAAAGCATATCAAGAAGATTTAGAAGGGATGCCATTATGAACTTTGAATTTATAATATTTTGTATTTTTGGATTCATATTATTCTTTTCATTTGTAATGTTATGTGATATAATCATAGAAGAAGCATTAAATCTATGGGAAAGGATTAAAAAATGGCAAAAGTAAATCAAAAAGCTAAAAATTCAAGAGTTATAGCTATAGATGCAGACATACATCATATATTAAGGGTGTATGCTGCACAAAATGATAAAGGAATAGCAGAAGTAGCATCTAAAGCAATTCTACATTATATATCTAATAACTAATGAGTTTTAAAGACAAAATAGAAGATAGAATGAAGTTTACATGGAGTGAGGATATTGCAGTTGAATACTTTAAACTCAAAGGTTTAAAATATGAAAAAGTTGGATTAGATGGAAAAATAGATGCACAAACTAGAATGTCCATGCCTGAAGTTGATAGAAGTAAACCAGATTTTAAAATATATATTGATCCACCAATATATGTTGAAGTAAAAACTGGTGCATCTGGTAGGTCTGAAGATGATATAAATGAAGGAAGAGCATATCCTCACTTTAAATTTAAAATAAAGGATTTCAAAGCATATTTACATTGGAATAAAAAAAGAAATACTTATTTAATGATACATTGGGATTTTGGCAAAGATGGAGTGATTAGAAAGAAAGTATCTATATTATATATGCAAAGATTAATACAAAATAAAAATTATAAAAAATTTAAATATAATAATAAAAATGAAAATAATAAGGAATATTATGCAATACCAATGGAGGATTTAAATGGAAAATTTTAGAAAAACTTGTATAGCTTGTAAAAAAGAAAAGAAACAAAAAAAATTTAGAAAAGTAGGTACATATTTTAAATCTAGGTGTTCTAAATGTGAAAATAAATTTAATAAAGCATATTACAAGAAGAAAGCATTGAAAATCAAACAAAATAGATGGTTTTAAAGAATGTTGCTTAATAAAGATAAAATAATATTAGATTTATGTGGTGGTACAGGCAGTTGGAGTAAACCATATAAAGAAAATGGTTATGATGTTAGATTAATTACATTACCTGATAATGATGTAAGAAATTATGTACCACCAAAAAATGTACATGGAATACTTGCAGCACCACCATGTGACCAATTTAGTTTTGCAAAAACAACTGGTAAACCAAGAAATTTAAAAAGTGCATATGAAATAGTTAATGCTTGTTTAAATATTATAGCACAATGTCAATATGATATACCAAGTCCTTATGCTAAAACAACTACATTAAAGTTTTGGGCATTAGAAAATCCAAAAGGATTATTAAAAAGATTTATAGGTAAACCATGTTATGAATTTAATCCATATGATTTTGGTGATAATTATAAAAAGGCAACTTGCTTATGGGGTTGGTTTAATTTTCCAAAAAAAAATCCAATTAAATGTGATATGCCTAAATTTGATAGATTAAAAAGCAAGGACATACATCCTGAATATTTTGGTAAATATACAAGATTAGAAAGAAGAAGTATGACACCACAAGGTTTTGCAAAGGCATTTTATGAGGTAAATAAATGAAATACATACAAATAGAGGGTATTATAAAGTTAATGTTAATAGGTGCTTGTTTTTGGTTTTGGTGGAAAGTGATAGCATCAATAGTAAATTTTATATATTAAGGAGAACAAAATGAATCAGGGATATATAGCATTACATAGAAGAATATTAGATAATCCAATACTAACTAAATCCAGGACCTATAGCAGATTTGAAGCATTTATATATATGCTGTTAAGAGCAAATCATAAAGAAAATAAAGTAGTAATTGGCAATCAGCTAGTTAAGGTTAAAAGAGGAAGTTTTATAACTTCACAGAAGAAATTACAGATAGTATTTAATTGGGGATCAAGCAAGTTAAAAGCATTTTTATTATTACTAGAAAATGATAAAATGATAGATATAAAAACAAATAACCTAGCAACTATGATAACTATAATAAAATATGATACTTATCAGGATTATCAGAAATCAAATAGAAAACAATTAGAATCCAAACAGAAAACAACTGGAAAACAATCAGAAACAAACAATAATGATATAATAATGAATAATAATGAAAATAAAGAACAGGAATTTATCAATAAAGTTTTAGCTGAAGGTTTAAAAATTACACCAATGGTAGCACCTGATATAATAGATGATTTTTGTAATTACTGGACAGAAAAGAATATAGCAGGTAAGAAGATGAAGTTTGAAATGCAACAAACATTTGATATTAAAAGAAGATTAAAGAAATGGTTGAAGAATCAAAAGGATTGGAATGTTAATACTAAAAAACCTGCTGTTAATTATAAAACAACTACAACAGGACATTTTATTGGTTATTGTGAAAAGTGTAATGAATCAAGTTTTTATAATCAATATAACATTAAAGGTGATAGTGTATGCTGTTCAGCATTAATATTACCAGAAAAGAAATTATGAGAGGAAACAATATGGGTGCATCAGTACTCCCTAGTATATCCCTAATACTACATATCCCTAGCTGGTGTACCCATTTGCCATTATGAATAAAATACATTTTGAAATAAAAGAAAATCCTGTTGCACAGAAAAGACATAGACATAGTAGGTTTGTTGTATATGATCCAAGCAGCAAAGATAAAACAAGAATAAAGAACTTAATTATAAAACAATGTAAAGATTTCTATACAGATGGTCCAGTATCTATGATAATTGATTTTAATATACAAAGACCTAAAGTACACTTTGGTACTGGAAAGAATAGTAAAATAGTAAAAGCAAAAGCACCAATATTACATATACAAAAACCAGATATAGATAATTATATTAAGTTGTATTGTGATGTATTAACTAACTGTGGTATATGGAAAGATGATAGTCAAATAATAAACATATCTGCATCTAAACATTGGGTAGATAATAATCCATGTACTAAAATAACTGTATTTAAACTATGATAGATTTAATATTAGATGATTGTATGAATGTAATGAAAGATTATGATGATAATCACTTTGATTTGGCTATTGTTGATCCACCTTATGGAGGAGCAGTTGAAAAAGGTGGGTATAAAGAAGAAAGTTTTAATGGACACTTGTCAGGTGGAAGATCAAAAAAATATAAAACACACAGGACAGGTGGAACTTGGGCAGAAAAATATGGAACAAAAATTAAACAATGGGATTTAGCACCAACAAAAGAATATTTTAATGAGTTGTTTAGAGTATCTAAAAATCAGATTATATGGGGGGGGAATTATTTTGATTTACCACCTAATAGATGTTTTTTAATATGGAGAAAATTAACAATTAGTGAAAAATTTACTATGGCTATGTGTGAATATGCTTGGGCAAGTTTTAATAAAAATGCAAAATGGATTGAAATTGCACCACAAGATAAAGCAAGATTTCATCCAACACAAAAGCCTGTAAAACTATATGAATGGCTACTACATAACTATGCAGAAAAAGGACAAAAAATATTAGACACACATTTAGGTTCAGGTAGTATAGCTGTTGCCTGTCATTACTTTGGAGTAGATTTAGTTGGTATAGAGATAGATGAAGAATACTACAACAAGACAAAAGAAAGAATAGATAACTTAACAAAACAGGAAACTTTGTTCTAAATAGTATAATTTTCTTATTTTATATTTCATATAATTGGTTATATTATGAATGTGGAAAAGCCTAAAAAACTAAACAAATCAGACAAAATACAACTTAAAAAAGAAGTTATCTTAAAAGCATTACATGATAATCTATGTCATATATCCAAAAGTTGTAAAGCAGCTAACATATCAAGAGCAACATTCTATGCTTGGCAAAAAGAAGATGATAAATTTAAAGAAGATTGTGATGCTGTAGCTGATGGTTTAGTTGATCATGTTGAACACCAACTATTACAAAAGATAAACAAAGGTGATACAACAGCAATAATATTTTTCTTAAAAACTAAAGGTAAGGATAGAGGATATACTGAAAAGCAAGAGTTTGAAATAGTTAAACCTATTGAGGATATTGTATTTGATGAAATGTAATGTAATGACATTAAAGAAAGATAAGTACTTTCCATCACAATGGGAGTTCTTAACTAATAAGAATAAATGCAGAATATCTGGATATGTTGGTGGCTTTGGATCAGGTAAAACATTTAGCTTATTATCTAAAGTATTTTATTGTCTTATTACAAAGAAAAATAAAGATGGTATATCTAATGGATTAATATTATATCCTACTTATTCATTAGCAGAAGAAGTATTTGTAGAACCATTCAGGGAAATACTAGAAAGAAATGGAATACCATATACATACAATATTGCTGCACATAGATTTAAGACACCATATGGCAACATAAAAATTTATCAAACAAGGTATCCACAAAGAATAGTTGGTAGTAGTTATACTTATTGTGGTATAGATGAACTTGATATTGAAACAAGAGCATATGCTGAATTATCAGTACAAAAAGCATTAGGAAGATTAAGAGGATGTGAAGATGCTGAATTGTTTATTACAAGTACACCAGAAGGATATGGTTATTTATGGGAACTATTTGTAGAACAAGCATCACCAAGCAAGATGTTGGTTCATGGTAAAACAACTGATAATCCATATCTTCCTAAATCATATATAGAAGCATTAAAAGAAAACTATGATGAACAACTACTTAAAGCATACATCAATGGTGAATTTGTTAATTTAACACAAGGAAATACTTACTATGGATTTAAAAGAGATTTACATACAGGAGAATACAAATACAACAGGTACTTGCCACTTCATGTGGGATTTGACTTTAATGTCCACCCACAATGTGCCATTATTACCCAAAAGCAAAGTGATGGTACAGTACATTGTATCAAAGAAGTAGTACTAGATGATGCAGGTGATGGTGATTTGCTTACACAAAGAATGTGTAATACTATTAAGAGTTTATTTCCAAACAACACCTACTATGCTTATCCAGATGCTACAGGTAGTGCAAAACACAGTTCAAGTACTTTTTCAGATATTAGTTTAATTAGAAGGAATGGATTTATAGTTAAAGTTAATCATATTAATCCTAGAGTTATTAATAGAGTTAATGCTGTTAATAATATGTTTAGCAAGAATAAGATCAAGGTGGATAAGAGTTGTAAAACATTAATAAAAGATTTAGAGCAAGTAACTAACAAGGAAGGAACAAGGGAAATAGATAAGTCTAACAAAGCATTATCACATATGAGTGATGCTTTAGGATATTACATTTCTTATTGTTTTCCAATCACTAAACCCATTATAGGAGTACAAGATAGATGATACCAGACATAGGCAAACTAGCAGTTATGATAAGTAGATTTGATGTTAATCAACAAAAGAAGAACAAATGGAAAGCATCAAGGTATAAAGCATTAGATTATTACAATGGCAGAACAAGAAGTTACATTGATAATTACTTTAGTGCATCTATACTTAATAAAGTTGTTACTGGCAATATAAACATAACTAAAAGAATTATAGATAGAATATCACTTGTATATATGGTTGCTCCTAAAAGACAATATACCAATGAAGATGTTACAGATTACTTTATAGATAAAGATATGAAGATGCAAAGATTAGAAAGAATAACTAATTTACTTGATGGTGTGCTTGTTAAACCTTGTTGGAGAACTAAAAAAGATGGTTATGGCTGTATTGAATATGATATAATAACTGATTATGAACCTGTATTTGGTGCTGACCCATTAAAGCCAGAAGCAATTATATATCCAGTAACTATGAAAGCTACAGTATTAGATACTGAACCAGAACAGTTTGCTTATTGGTCAGATGAACATCATTTTATTTTTGATAGGAATGGCAAGGTATATACTGAAGATGATAATCCAGAAATGATTAATCCATATGGAGTGCTGCCATTTGTAGAATGTTATAGAGATGGTAAGCCTGAAGCACACTACCTTGATACTGATGCTTCAACTGATTTGATACAAACTAATCTTGCTATTAATGTAGCTGAAACAAACAAGAATGCTAATGTAATGTTTCAATCATTTGGTTATATGTTTGTTAATGGTAGTGGTATTGATATAGATAAAATGACTATTGGTCAGGATAAGGTAAACTATCTTGGAATTGATGGAACTATAAGTATAGTTGCACCACCTAATTCTGTACCTGCATTAGATGAATCAATTAAATCATCATATAAGATGCTATCACAGAACTATCACCTACCAACATCATTTGTTGAAGGTACTACTGCTGAATCTGGAGTGGCATTAAGATTAAGGAATCAGGAACTACAAGATGATAGAAGGTCTGATGTAGTTAAATGGAAAGATGTAGAATATAAGTTATTTGATTTAGAAAGATTGATTGTAGCAGTTGAAGATGGTAAGGATGCAGGAGATTTAGAAGATGTTGACTTTGATGAATCTACTGAAATACTATCTAGTCAAGAACAAAGGGATAAATGGGATTGGGAACTATCTAAAGGTATTATAGACCTTGCTGATATTATGATGCAAAAGAATCCTGATCTTACTAGAGAAGAAGCATTAGAACATTTAGAAGAAAGAAAAACAATATCTGAAACACCAGAAGCAGGTTCAGGACTACTAGAAGCATTGGCTAAACCTGTTGAATAATGGCAGACCAAAGCAAAATAGATGCAGCATCACTACAAATTGCTGAACTAATAGACAAAGCAAGAACAGAACTGATTGCTGATTTGGTTACTCTAGGAAAAGAAATAGATAACAATGCACAGTTTGTTGCAGCATTAAATGATTTAGATATATCAGATACATTAACAAAGAAGATCAGTAAAGCAGTTAATCTATATACAGTTGCACATAGAGATGTATTAGAATCTACAATAGGTTTTGAAGATATACCAGTATCTACACTAACATCTTATATATCACTTAATCAACAAGTATTAGATACTACAGTAATAAATACTGTTGCTGCACATATAAAGAATGAAGTTGCTAAAGGTGTATTAGCAGGTGTACCAGCAGAAGTAATAGCACAATCAGTTGCTAGTGCATCAATATCTACATCACAGATGGAAACATTAGTTAATACAACACTTAATTCATATTCCAGAACAATTACTAATTCAATGATGGAAGTTGCACCAGCAAATACTAAATATGTTTATATTGGACCAGTAGATGAAAAGACAAGACCTGAATGTATTGATATGGCAGCATCTGGAAGATTAACACAAAAAGAAATAATATCTAGGTTTGGTTCATCAGTATTAACATTAGGTGGTGGATTTAATTGCAGACATAAATGGGAAATAGCAAGTGATGAAGGAAGTGTATTTCATAGGCAGAAAGAAGCAAAGGAAAAATTAAATGCTTGATTTAAAATTCTTTTTAAAAGTAGGACCAAGAGTTAGAGATAGATATAGAGAACATATATTTGATAAAGCATTAGATGTAAATGGCAAAAAGTTTAAAGGTTATTCTTCTGAATATGGTGAAGATAAAAGAGCAAACAAATTTAAAAGACAAGCATCAAAGTATGCTAATAGCACAGCACCTGTACTTACTGGTGATTTATTAAGAGATTATAGTTTAGTTAGAACAACATCTGGTGGATTCCAAATAGGTTGGACTACATTTGGTAGATTAGTTGATTCATTGAACAAAAGAGGTAGAGTGCTTACATCTGATAAAAGACCACTACCAGATAAGGTTGCTAATTATCTATTAGATCAAGCTGAAGATTATGGTGATACCAAATTAAAAAATATGTTTCCTAAAAGTAAAACAATAAAGATTGGTAAAAAATAATTATATAAAATTTAAAAAGTTTATTTATATTACAAATGTAAATAATAGCAAAATACTCACAAAAGAGGTAACAAATGTCAGATAAAAATGAAAGTCAAATCAATAGTGATAACAACACAGTAAAAAATGACAGCACAGAAGCTGTAGAAAAAAATGTACCATATGATAGATTCACACAGGTCAATCAGGCAAAGAATGATGCTATGGAACAGATTGGCAAACTTCAAGCACAGATAGATAAGATGAATGCAGATAACAAATCTAAAGCAGAAGCTAAAATGGTTGAAGATGGAAAGCTAAAAGAAGCATTAGATATTGTTACTAAAGAAAGAGATTCTTTTAAAACTCAATCAGAACAATGGAGTAAATACCAAGCTGATAAGAGGGAGTCACTTATGTCTAAACTAACTGATGATACTGATAAATCTATTGCAGATGGCTTAACTGATTTGAA
>CEUT01066300.1_pt1 | contig 16057 bp, 6 predicted proteins | sample 531401 | NCBI WGS metagenome assembly CEUT01 (sample SAMEA2622821, study PRJEB7988) | marine metagenome | biome: marine biome (ENVO:00000447); feature: surface water layer (ENVO:00002042); material: "saline water (ENVO:00002010), including plankton (ENVO:xxxxxxxx)" | depth 5 m | reverse complement strand
ATATGGCAGGTATCTGGAGTAGGATCGTCAATATCTCTTACACAGGTAGTAACAAGTGTAAATGAAAATGATAAAATTTATGTTAATGAAGGAACACAATATTCAGGAACTGAATGGTACTATGATGGATACAATTGGCAACAAGCACAATTAAAAACAAAATCAAATTCTGCACCATTGTTTAATTTATATGATAACAACAAAGTTTTATTAAGTGACGCAGGAATATATTCTTCATCAACTTTTAAAGGATCACAAATATTTGGTTATAAACCAGGCACCGGAAATAATGATACCGAACTAGGATTTCCACTATCGTATGTGTCTGGGAATAGCCAAAGTGATATCGAGTTTTGTAATAATCTTAATCTCGATTCATATACGTATAATACCTCAACTGCAATATCAGGGTACAGATATTATAAACAATATTTGTATCCTGAAACAATCGCAGAAGTAGTTAATTATGAAGTTAATGTTAATCCTAATCAAAATGGATCTGGTAATAGATATTTTGTCGAGGGACAACAAGCTCCTGTATTAATATTAGTTAGAGGAAATACATATAACTTTAATTTTAGTTCACCAGAATCATCTGCAACAGGTTATTCAAATGGCAATCATCCGTTTTATATTTCAACTGGTACTGCATGGACACAGGGTGCATACACAGGAGAATATACAAGTGGAATTACAGGATCAAGAGCACACTATGGAGGAACATCATCTAAATTAGAATTTACAGTTCCTACAAATGCACCAGATACCTTATATTATCATTGTGGTAATCATAATAATATGGGAAGCAAGTTTGTAATTGTTGATAATCCGATAACTAAATTAAGTGAAGCAACAGAAACGTACTACAGAAATGAATGGAATAAAAATTCAGGAAGTAAAAAATTAAAGCAACGTTTAGTCCATGAACATACAGTATCAAAAGCAAACTTATCATCTAAAATAATTTTAGAAGCATTGCCTACATCTGTTTTAGATATGGAAGTATATAGAAACGGTATTAGACAAAAGTTTGGAACCGATTATACTACTAGCAGAAGTGTAGAAATTAATTTTACTACTGCTTTAGTTAAAGATGACTTTGTTAAAATATATTATCAAACAAATGATAGAAATCCAATTAAGCAAGTAAACTATTTTGAGATTCCAAAAAATATAGAATCAAATGCTCCTAATGATGAAGTTTCAGCAGGATCATATTCAGAATTTTTCCAACACTTTGAATCTATAGTTCAAAATCAAATTGGCTTCACTGGTAATGTGAACGGAGCAAATAATTACAGAGATACTTTTAAAGATTTAGGAAAAGGTACAGTAATTTTACAGCACGATGGATCGTTAATGAAAGCGATGGCACTTGCTAATAATGAAGACTTAGATGTAATTTCATCCATACGTTTTGTTAAAAATAGATATCAAGAGTTTCAATTAAAATTTTTAAATGCTGTTAATAAAATACAAATTACACAAGATGCATCTTTGCTTACTACAGCAAAAGTAGTTGACAAAGCACTTAAAAATATTAATGTTGATAAAATACCAAACGATCCTTTTGCATATTCATTTATGTTAGCTAGTGGTGAAAGGTTTGCAACAGAAACATATACTGTCACAGCAGAAAATCATACCTGGGGGCAAACAAATACATTTTTACAAAGTACCGATACACAAGAAATATTTAATCAAGAACCAGGATTAAAAATTACATCAGCATATAATCCAGATACAGATATTGATAAAGAAGCAATGTATGTATATAAAAATAATGTTTTGATGTTATATAATCATGATTACATTATAAGTAATTCGTCTAGTGAAAATAAAATTATTTTTATAGGTTATGCTAATGAAAAACCAAAAGTTAATGATGTAATTACTATTAGGCATTATACAACTATACAACCAACTTGGGTACCACCTACTCCTGCAAAACTTGGTGCTTCTAGATGTTATAAGCCAGAAGAAATAATAGATACTGAAACATATTCAAGCGGTTCTAGAGCTTTCATACAATGTCATGATGGGTCACAAGTGTTAAAGTATGGTGACATGCGAGACACAGCATTATTAGAATTAGAAAAAAGAATTTATAATACAATTAACAAAAGATTTACTTCTAGAGACTATATGCCTCTATTAGAAATAAATCAGAAAAGACCAAATTTCTTTAATGGAACAAGTTGGACAAGAAATGACTTTAACAACTTAATGCGTCCGATATTTACAAGATGGTCTTCTGAGAATGCATTAAACTATCACGAAAATACTGGATACAGTCTTACATTATCTTTTACTCCGAATGTTAACTATAATGTTTCCAACTATGTTCAAAGCGGTTATGTTCCAACAACAAATAATTTAAAATTAACAGTTGGTGAAATCATAATTGGGCAAACATCGGGAACGAAAGCAAAAGTTAAATCTATTAGTGAAGATACAAATACAGTTGCAATTGAAACTTCAGATGATGTGTTTATAACCAATGAAGTTGTAAAAGGACAATCAAGCGGAGCTTCGAGAGTTATTTCAGCAGTAAATCAAGATTGGAGAACTATAAATTATTCATCATTACAAGATGCCAACGGAGACTTTTTACCTGGGCACTGGAGAGGTATATATCGTTGGTATTATGGCACTGATAGACCACATACTCATCCATGGGAAATGTTAGGATTTTCTCAAAAACCAATTTGGTGGGAAAATTATTATTCATGGACAGCAACAGCAACAAGAAACCAATTAATAAGTGATATCGAACAAGGTATTATTAGATCAGGATCACGTGCAAACTATCTTGACAAATCATATCTTAATACTGATAACGTATATAAGAAGCCAGGATTTTCATCATATGTGCCTGTAGATACTTCAGGTAAATTAATAAGTCCTAAGGATGCAGGAATTATTGCCAAGAATCCAACTGAACTAAATGCACAAAGTGAATGGAAATTTGGAGATGGTGCTCCGGTTGAAAATGCATTTATGCTTTCATCTACGTATCAATACGCATTACAAAAAGTATTATATTTGACCTCACCGGGTTTATATGTTGACTTACTATGGAATTCAAATGATATAATAAAATCAAAAGCGGATCCGACACAGGTAATTGATTCTGCAACTGGAAAAAGACCAAACAACAAAGATTATTATATACACAGAGAAACAGACACAAATGGAGTAACATATAATCGAGCAGGTATACAAAACTTTATTGTAGAACATTTAAACTATACCGGAAAGTCAGTCACTAATGCATTTGGTAATGTAATTAGAAATTTACAAACAAATTTATCATACCGATGTGCAGGGTTTATAGATAGAACAACATTACAAGTTGAATCACAAGCATACGACTCAACAAGTAATTCTACAAGCATCATGATACCAAACGAAGACGTTAATATAACTTTACATACAGGCGGAAGTATACAAGAAGCGGCTTACAGTGGTTTTATTGTTCAAGTAGTTGAACAAGGTTACAAAGTATTTGGATACGACATAGTACATCCTTACTTTAGAACATTTGCACCAATGATCTCAGGCAGAGCAAAATCTGTTAGGGTCGGCGGTAAGACAGTTTCAACACTTCCATATGATCCTGGTACAACATATCATCAAAACGATATTGTAGTACACAATGATCAGTTTTATCAATCTTTGATAACTCATGTTTCTTTGACGACTGACTTTACACCTCCTGTTGGAACAAAATGGAGACAGTTAAAAGAACTTCCAACAGTGGGAGGAACTGAAGTTCAACATTATTATGATTATGACGAAACAGAAATTATTGATGTCGAGTATGGTGCTGTATATAAAACAAGACAGGATGTATACAATATTATAGCAGGTTATGGAAAATATCTAGAAGCAAATGGTTGGAACTTTGATGATTTTAATAGTGAGATTGGTGAAAACAAAAATTGGGATTATTCTGCTAAAGAATTTTTATTCTGGAGTTTAGGTAAATGGGAAAAAGGAAACTATATTGCATTAAGTCCTAGTGCAAGTAAGTTAAAGTTTACTCCCGTGTCTGGAGTAGTTCAAAGTATTTCAGATATTAACAATGGTGTTTATAGTGCATTAAACAAAGAAGGCTTTGGTTTAGATTCGAAAAAATTAGAAGTCATGCGTGATGAAGGCGGTGTTACAATACAACAACGTGATGGTATTGGAATTTATGCATTGAGATTATCAGTTAAAGAAACCGAACATATGATTACATTAGAAAATAAAACAATATTCAATGATACGATTTATAATACGGTGTTAGCACAGAGACAATCACGTGTAAAAATTAACACAACTAAAACATTAAACTGGCGTGGTAAACTTGAAGCTGATGGATATATCATTAGCGGAACATCATTGATTAATAACTTTGAAAAGTCAGTAACTGATAGTAGAAAATATTATGACATAGAAGCTTCTTTAGTAGACACAGACTTTAGAAATGCCGCGATGCATTTAATTGGTTATCAAGAAAGAGATTATTTAACAAACTTAAAAATTAACAAAACAAACCAAGTTAAGTTTTATCAAGGAATGATAAAACAAAAAGGTACACAAAATAGTATCGATAGATTATTAAGATCAACAACTGTAAGCACAGACCAAACATTTGATACTTACGAAGAATGGGCATTTAAAGTTGGAGAATTTGGTTCAACAGCATTTGAACAACAAATAGAATTAAAATTAAAATCAAACGAAGTTGTTGCTGATCCGCAAACTTTTGAATTCTTATTACCATCAGATGATGCTACAGCATCTGGTTACGATGTTAAAACAGATGATGTAATTACTATTGATATTGATGACAATGTTCGTTGGCTTAAAAAACCAAAAGGCGAAAAATCTTTAGGTAATTTGTGGCCAGTAGTTTCAACTATTAGTTCAGATATACCAACAGCTGGTTATGTACATTATGATGATGCAACATTTAGAGCACTAGATTCGACAGCATTGGCAAATGTATATGGAAATTCAACATCAAATGTTTCAATAGGTGATACTGTTTGGGTCGCAAAAGATCAAATAGCTGGTAGAGATTGGAATGTTTATAAACTATATGATACAGAAACAACAATAGATAATATTGTATCAAATGGTGATGCTAACACAGCCATGAGAGTTACAGTATCTGGAACAGGATCAATAATTGGTGCTGGCAAAGATTTAATTATACACAAAGCATACGACGGAGATGGAAAATTAGTAATGGATCCTCAAACATGGGGAACACATAAAATAACATTATCAACTATAACACCTCCGGCCCCAACAGTTAATTTACCGTTCTCTAGTATTGCTGGTAGCGGAGCAGAAATGGCAGTTGGAAATATTAATGGAACAATATCAACAGTTACAGTTTCAGCTGGTGGGTCTGGTTTCTCTGAAGGAGATGTTATAACATTCTCTGGAAGCAACGGAACTGGTGGACAGATGACTGTTAACAAAATATCAGGAGGTAGTGGAGCAGTAGCAACAGCAGTTTCATCTGATACATTCCCAATTACGTCAATACAAGTTTTAGATCAAGGTTCAGGATATTCAAGTGCAACTGTAAATATTTCAGGTGGTGGTGGTACTGGTGCAACCGCAACAGCATCTATTGGAGGAGGTAATGTAACTGCAATTACAATAACTAATCCAGGATCAGGTTATACATATCAACCAACTGTTACAATAACAGGTGATGGTACAGGAGCAACTGCCTTTGCAACATTAGGAACAAAATCAGATGGTCAAATTACGTCCATAACAGTAGGAGCAGGCGGATCTGGGTATTCGTCAACACCAACAGTTAAAATTGTAGATCCTTCAGGTTCTGGTGCAACTGCGGTAGCAGTTATGTCAGCTGGGGCAGTCGCAAGTATAAATGTAACGGCTCCTGGAAGTGGTTACACGGCTCCGAAGATTGTATTCACTGGAGAACTAACAGGTTCAACTTCAGCAACTCAACTTACATTAGATAATGGTGGAGATAATTATGCGGAAGCACCATCAAGTTATTCAGTAGTTGACTCGGAAGGAACAACAAAAGTATCTGGTGTAGGATTTTCTCCTGCAACATTTACATTTACTGGTGATGGAGCAAGTGGTAGATTTGGAGAAATCAAGGATCTTATAATTACAAATGGTGGTACAAATTATCAGTCACCAAGTATTAAAATTATTAACGCGGCTGGAACAACAGCAAACACATTAACTACTCCAACAAATATTACAGTAACATCTGGAGTGATTACAGCCGTAACAGTTCCAACTGGTATTTGGAACCAAGGATTTAGTGCAGGAGTTATTAGTTCAGCAACTGGTAGAATAACAACAGTAGATACCAAAGCGAGCCATACTGTAAACTTATCTCCAACCTTATTAAAAGTTCATGGCCTAACATCTGTAACAGCAAATGTAACAACAGCATTTGACGGAACACCATCGGTATCATTTGAAAAATCAGAAAACAGCGGAGCTAGTTGGAGTGCTTTAACCACTGGAACAATTGACTTAACAACAGAAGCAAACTCAAATGTTAATGTTACTGGAACAATAACTGATAATGCAAATGCCATGGTAAGAGCAGTTATTTCAGTTTCATCTGGAACAACTGGAAATGTTTCACTATCATTAAATTATACTAAAAAAGAATATACAATAACTAAAGATGGTAATGCTGAGTATGTATCTACTGTTGATAATGCAACGATTAATTCTTCTGGTATTAAATTATTAGACTGGAAAGATGTAAGATTGAATACTGCCTTTGCAACAGAAAAGGCTTACGTTTCAACCAATACATCAACTACAATAACAAACTTCTTAAATGCTATAGGATTAAGTAATAGTGCTTGGACGGAAGGATCATTAATTTGGTTAGATGATGACTTTACTGGTAAGTGGGGAGTATATAGATATACACTTCAAGCATCGACAGTATCAAGATACAACAGTATTAAAGGAGTCGAGTCAAATGGAATTAGTGCCGCAGGTGGTACTTGGATTTTACATAGTGATGTAGATTATAGCAACACAACACAATCGTTGACCGATGCCGCGGCTGAATTTGCAAAAACAAAACGTAGACAAAAAGATAAAATAGACACAAAACAATTTAACAAGACATTCATATATGATGATAGAGATCATCAAATTGATTTAACAATGACTATCTTTGATCCGTTAAAAGGTATTTTACCAGCTACTGCTGATAGAGAATTAACTTACAAGTCAGAGGTAGATCCAGCAGTATATAATAATCATTCAGACGCAACTCAAATTAGTACCAACGAGCCATGGAAAGACGAATACGTTGGTCAAGTTTGGTGGGATCAATCAACAGTAAGATTTATTGATTACGAAAGTCATGATAATAGCTATAGAAGAAAGCATTGGGGACGTTTATTTGATGGATCAACAGTTGACGTTTATGAATGGGTTAAGTCAACATCTTCTCCAAGTTCTTATAGCGGAACAGGTACTGTTAAATCTACAACAGATTATTCTACAGAAGTAGTTATTGATGCATACACAAAAACAACAAGCACAAATTACTATTTCTGGGTAAAAGGAAAAACAGAAGTACCAAATTTAGATTCAAGAATTAATAGTACAGTTACGGTAGCAAACTTAATTCAATCTCCTATTACACAAGGGTTGAGCTATTTTGCACCAATATCACCAAATTCATTTATGATTGCTAATGTGATTAATAACTTAACTGACAACAATACTATTTTACAGATTAATTATAGAAACCGTGCAACAAAAGACAAGCAAGATAGTTCACATGCACAATGGTTATTAATTAAAGAAAATTACGGAGATGCACAAGTACCAAACCAGATCTGGAACAAGTTAGTAGATAGTATTTGTGGTTTTGATGTTACAGGAAAAACAGTACCTGACACAACACTATCAATTAATGATCAGTATGGTAGTAATATTAGACCAAGACAAACTTGGTTTAAAGATATTAAAAAAGCAAGAAAGATTTTATTCCAATCATTAAATGCGATTACATCACAAATAAGTTTAGATGTTGAAAATTCTAATTGGGATAACACAGTTAAAACTTCTATCTATAATGAAAAAGTAAATTGGTATTATAACACATCATTTAATGACGACACAGTTATTGATGAAATAGTTGATTATAAAGCAGATATAGTTACAGCAAATCTTAACGAAGGCGATGTTATTAAAGTTAATTTTGATTATGCATCTAAGTGGGCATTATACAAATATACTGATGCAGATTTCTTAGCTGGAACATCTGAGTCCATTGATTCTGATAACTTATCATTAGTAAGGATTGGATTACAAACTGCAACAAATATATTAAAAACAACTGTATACACTGAAGAAAATTCTACTGCATTGGCAACTGAATTAAGACAGTATCTAACAGCCTTAAGAGCAAATGTGTTTATTAGTGATAAACTTGGAAAACAAAACGAGATATTATTTGCATTAATAAGATATATTGCAAGTGAACAAAGTCATACTGATTGGCTGTTTAAAACAACATTTATAAATGTTATACAACAAGATACAACATTAACACAAAAAGCATCTTATGAAAAAGATCCATTCAATGATATTAAAACTTACATTGAAGAAGTAAAACCTTATAAAACAAAAATAAGAGATTTCTTAAGTAAAAAATCTCCTGCAATAGAAAATGCGAATATGGCTATGAGTGATTTTACTTCTACAGCAGATTATGTATCAAACACAAGCGGAAGTGGAAACGTAAATCCTACTCCTAAATTTAAAACAAAATTAGTATTTGATAGAATCAGTTCTAAAATAACATTGGTTGCTCCGTCAACTAATAGTCCAGATTACACGTGGGCACCTTCACAAAGTTATCAAGCAGGACAAACTATAAAACACAAAGGTGGATATTGGCAAGCAACGTCTAACCATACATCAAGTACTTTCCTTGCTGACGAACTATCTGGTAAGTTACAACGTTATCAATTTAATCCAACAACAGATCCAACGGATGTAGCAAGTATAAATCAAGTTAAACAATCTGAGCCAGAATCAACACACGTTGATCGATTAGCAAAATATCATTTTGCAAACGAATTGGCAAATGTTGATACTGCAAATTCATCTTCGGTTAGTTCGTTTGTAACTAATTTAGAAAATAAAATATCATTCTTTAAAGATTTAGATGCTCAGCCAATTGGATTTACTGTTAACAGAGATAGAATAGGAAAACAACTTACTGACTTTGCATGGGATAGTTTAAAATGGGATGCCACAGCATTGTCAACTAATCCGTCAATTGGTTACGATGAAGATGCATTACAAAATTGGTATGAATCTAAATTTGTAAATGAAACGTTACAATGGAAAACTGGAACATCTTTTGCAAAAGATTCATTTATAAAATATTCAGATTTGACTCACTTCACTGCATGGTCGGCTTCTAACAGTTATACTATTGGAGATATTGTAAAACATAATAACAAAGTTTATGTTGCAAATGTCACACATAAAAATTTAGTAAGTGAAACTACTATGCAATTATCTAGATGGGATGAAGTAATGGATTTAATTTACTATACTGGTACGGCACACACAGCATCAACAACATTTAAAATAGATTACGATGCAGGCAAATGGATATTAGTTAAGTCACAACTTGACTCGGCTGGATTTGCGAGACCGCAACATGACCCTTATCCGGAAGAACTTGCTCCAATTACCCCTAGGGAAAGTTTATTCATAACAGTTAAAACCTATGGAGGAGTAACAGGTTCTCCTGGAAGTTATTCTGGTACTGGTGATTATTCACAATATCAAATTCATTATAGACCATATGGAACAGTTTCATATCTAAGACAAAAATATGTAGATGATGATACTACACCATCATCACATAGCACACAAGACCACACAACATTAAATGGTGCTATTACAGAATACTCAAACACAATTACAGTAACAGATGCAAGTAAGTTACCAACACCTAGGGAAGATCAAATAAATGCCGATGGTGCATATACATCTAGACCAGGAGTAATTTATATTGGGCAAGAAAGAATAGAATACAGTAAAAAAGTTGGAAATCAACTTATTGATGTGGTACGAGGTACACGTGGCACAACAATAGAAGCATACGCAAATGGAACAGAAATATACAGCGGAGATGCTAATATTCCAGGAGCAGGTAGTAAGGGATTTTGGAACGAAAGTGGTGTTAGTATGCTAGGAAGTACTACTAGACAAGCAATGTTCTTAAAAAATCAGGAAGGATCAAGTAGTTATGTGGCCAACGATTATGTTGAACCAGATGATTACACCAATTAATATAAATATATAAAATAGGATTTTAATATGGCAATAGTAAAACGTATAGTAAAAGGATCAGCATTAACTCATTCAGAATTAGATGGAAATTTCACTGATTATGAAGGATTTAAAGGCAAGTTCGACACCACAGTTTATGTAGCTGGTAACGATGGATCAGTATTATATTATGATCATGCTTCAACTTCTGTAAAGGTTAAAGAATTTATAACAACAAATATAACAGAAGGAACAAACAAATTCTTTACTGATGCTAGAGCAGATGCTAGAGCAACTTTAAGAATAGCGGCGGCAAGTATCACAAACTTAAATGATGTCGATGCAGTAGTGGCAGGTGATGATGGAAAATTTTTATACTATGACCATTCATCAACTTCGTTCAAATGGACAGCAACCATACCAGGATATTACAGTTTAGCAGATTGGAAAACATTAATAGCCGCAAGTACGGACTTTGCAGACTTTCAATCAAGGGTAGCGGCATTATAGGAATAGACAATGAGTGAAAAAATTACATTAAGAAAAGACAAAGGCACAGCATTAACTTACGAAGAGTTAGACAGTAACTTTGAAAATTATCTTGAATTTAAGGCAAAGTTTGCTACAAATAATTCAGATGGCACAACATCTTTTCCTAACTTCACTGGTAGTAACGATGGCAAGTTTTTATTTTGGGATAACTCGGCTGGCACAGTCGGCGTAAAAGCATTATCCACATCAGATTTATCAAGTGGCTTTTCAAGTAACTTTGACAGTTTACTTGCATCAAAAACAACAGACGATTTACCAGAAGGTTCTAATGTATTTTTTACTGCCGCAAGATGGGACGCAAGACTGGCGGCAAAAGATACAGATAATTTAAATGAAGGATCAACAAATCAATATTTTACCACAGCAAGAGCAGATGCAAGAGTAAATGCTGGATTTAGTGCGAAGTCGACAGATGACTTATCAGAAGGTTCGACAAACAAATATTACACAGATGGTAGAGTTGATGCAAGATTTAATACTAGATTATTAACATCATTGGCTGATGTTGAATCAGTTACTTCTGCAGATGATGGAAGAATTTTATATTATGATCATTCATCAACTTCTTTCAAATGGAAAGCAGATGTTGGTGCACCGACATTAACAAATTTAACAGATGTTGATAGTATAACTTCTGCAGATGATGGAAAAGTTTTATATTATCATCACAGTTCAAACTCATTTAAATGGAAAGAGTTAGTACAAAATACTGATAACTTGGTAGAAGGATCAGTTAATTTTTATTATACAGATGCTAGAGTATCAAATAGGCTAGATGGTAACACAAGAATAACATTACCAAGTTATACTACAACAGCCAGAGATGCATTGACTAGTGTAGATAATGGTGAGATGATATACAATACAACTGTAAATCAAATACAAGGATGGCAAAACGGAGCATGGGTTAATGTAGCTACACAATATCAATAATTGTAATATATGTAGTTAATGATTAATATAAATATACTTAATATGGAAAAGAACATGGAAAACAACACAGACAAAGAGCAAAACGAAAATATGCCAGATGAAGGTGCAAAAATTAAAATGCAAGGACATTTGTTAATTCGTGATGCTGAAACTGGCGAAGAAATAGTTAACAAAAGAAATGCTATTCACTTTGGTAACATGGCATTTGTGATTGCAAACGCAATGTCGTATTGGAAAACAGCTGATAACGGCATATATCACATGGCATTTGGTAATGGTGGTTCGGACGTATTAAATACCGGTGAAATAAAATACAAAGCAACAAATACTGGTAATATTCTAGATGATTCGGCCGCATTATATAACAGAACATATTTTAAAATAATTGGAAAAGATCCAGGAACAGATACTAAAAACAATGTAAGTATTGTTACAAGTTCTAGTTCATACACAGATTTAAAGATTACTTGTACATTAGATTTTGGTGAACCGTCAACGCAAACAACGTCGGATACAGCAACTTCTGATTCACAGACTGATTTTATATTTGACGAATTGGGGATTTATGCGTATAATGTAAATGGGATAGCAGATGAATATCTGTTAACACACGTTATATTCCACCCTGTTCAAAAGAGTCTAAACAGGGTAATTGAGATAGTTTACACTATCAGGGTACAGCTACAATAGTAGTATATAGCTATATTATTATGGTAGTTAATATAAATAAATATATAAAGTGAGTAGATTATATACCACTTTAAATAAGGTTAGGAGAGCAAATTATGCCATATACAGTAAGTAACACAAGAGGAAGTACAGTTGCAACAGTACAAGATGGTACTACCGTAGCAGTAGGTGGTGTTACACTAATTGGTAAAAATTTCACAGGGTATGGTGACATTATTGCCGAGGATTTCGTAAGATTATTAGAGAATAATGCAAGTACAACTGCACCAACAGACCCACAAGAAGGACAACTTTGGTGGGACACAACTAACCAATGTTTAAAAACAAGATTATCAGGTTCAAATGGATGGCATCCGTTAAATGTACACGTGGGGGCTACATATCCCCATGCGGCAACAACAGGTTCGTTATGGTATAATACAACAACAAAACAACTTAACGTTAACGTGGACGGTACAGCATCAGGATACAAACAGTTTTCAGCGGCATCAGATAAATCATTTTCACAAGTTGTAACATTAACAGCGACACACGTAGATGATGATGCAAGTAAAAATAATGGCTTTGTAGTTTCAGATAACATTGAAGTTATTGCTGAAGCAGTACAAAGTAAGTCAGGTACAATAGAAGTAACTAGAGTAGTTTCACCAGCTGGTTTTAGATTTGCTGATCCAGGTGGAGGAGCAAACGTAAAATTAGAAAAAGCTATTTTTGATGGATACACAGCGGCAATCACAGTCGGTGGTTCAACAACAACACAAGCTGGTACACTAATCCACGGTGTTAACACATGGGATGATTTACAATCAGAAGGTGTAGCGGCAGACGGATTTACAATTGGTGGTGTAGTTTATTCAGCAACTGACTTTTTAAGATTAACAAAAAACTCTGGAACAAATGAAATACAAACACACATTGTTCCACCTACACATGGTACACCAGGTCAACCATCAACTACACAACAAGGTACAGCAACTATTGATTTAGGTGCCGATGGTAGATTCTTTAGAAATGTTTACGCAATGTCAATGATTGCACAATATGGTGATATAGCGGAACGTTATGAAGCTGATGATGAATATGATTTTGGAACAGTTGTTTCATTAGCAGGTGAAAAAGAAATTACACAAACAACAACATTTAAAGATACAAAAGTATTTGGTGTTGTATCACATAAACCAGGTCTAAAACTTAATGCTTTAGCTGGAGATGATGCGACCCATCCATATATTGCTTATCAAGGCCGAGTGCTAACGAAAGTTATTGGCCAAGTAAGTAAAGGTGATCGTATTGTTTCTAGTTCGACGCCAGGCGTAGCACAACTAGTAGAAGACGAGAACAATATTGATTACCGTGCGGTTATTGGCCGCAGTCTTGTCGACAAGACTTCGGAAGAAGTCGAATTAATTCCAATTGCAATAGGAGTAAAATAAAATGGCTTACCAACAAGGTGATACAATTACAGCAAGTGATTATAATACATTTGCAACGAACGTTAACACAATTATTGGTACTGGCTCAGGAGATAGTGGTTATGGACTTTCGGAAATCGCGGCGGTTTCTGCAGGTAACACAATAACAGCGGCACAATGGAACAGCTTATTAACAGGCTTACAAAAAGCGGCTAACCACCAAGGTACAACATTGACCAATGCGTCCAATTCGGTATCACAGGGTGGTAACATTTTACCTTTATCTAACCTAGAAGCTGATATCACATTAATTACAACAAATAAATTAACAGCGGCAGGTTCTAATATGGCAACTGACACTGGTATTACATCTTCAAAAACATCTTCTTGGAGTGGAACAGAAAATCACATTTTCACAGTTACGTTTGCATCAGCAAACGCGGCTAGACACTTTTTTAATTCAGGTGGTGAAATTAGATTAGCGGCTTCACGTTCAGGTGGTTCTTCAACAGACCAAAATACTGATTGGACAAACTTATTGTCTAACATGGGTACTGTTAAGTTTGCCGAAGGTGCAACAACATATACTGGTTCGGGCGGAACAGCGGCGGCAGTAGGATTTGACGATTTGACAACTTCAAATCAACAAATTTTTACAGCAACAGGATCAGGTTCGTATTCAGCGAACGATTATACTGTTAATGCAAAAGCAGATGCGGCTTATGGCTCAGCAACTGTATTAACATTTACAGTAGATTTCAAAGATGATCACGCGGCGTCAACTGGTACATTTACTGGTGGTGGTTTAGGTACTGCACCAAATGAAGGTACAGGTTGGACTGGAGCTGACTCAGTTGATGGAACTTTAACTAGCACAATTACTACATTTAGAGCGGATAACGCCTCTTTTGTACAAGTTGCTAATCCAAGTTTCGCAACAACTGACGCACTATAAAATTAAAAAGTATTTGACTTTTAAGCCTCCGTTATGTATAATACTATACATAAACGGAGGTTTTTTATGAGTGACAATAGATTACACAAAGCACTTGAATTTGCCAATTATAGGCAGACATTCTTTAATCAAAAGCAAATCCTGAAAAATAAAAGTCAGGCATTACTATCATATTCTACTCAGGGTGGCACATTTAAAGTAACACAAGAGCTTATCGCTTTTGTTGGAACCTTTGTGCAACAAGGATATAATGATATAGTATTGCTAGACGTAAATGAGAATCCAATTAAGATTGATGATTTAAAATCATTTTTGACTGAAATTACTTCGAGATATTTTGAAGTAACAAATGATTATCATAAACAATACAGCGAAATGCAAACTAAAAGAAGAACTGCAAAATTGGTAGAGGCATGAGTCAAGGCATAGTATTTTTTGCACATAACAATACAGAAATTGATTATGGTAGTATAGCATTAGCCAATGCATTGATGATTAAACATCACATGGGCATTGACTCTATTACTTTAATTACTGATGAAGGAACCATGCGACATCTAAAAGCACAGCATGATCATCATTTAGTACATAGTACTTTCGAACACATTAAAATTATAGCTAGACGCAGAGTAGAAAATAATAAACGTTATCGAGATACTAGGCATACAGTAAACTTATTACAGTTTTATAACATCAATAGGTCAACAGTTTTTTCATTATCACCATATGATGAAACATTGGTTATTGATGTCGACTACTTGATTTGTAACGATACCTTAAATCAAATCTGGGGGCATAAAGAAGATCTAATGATCAATAGAAAAAGCCAAGATTTATTATCCGGAAGACATAATCAAGAATTTGATAGGGTAGATGATTTTGGTATTGATTTTTATTGGGCAACTGTTTTCTTTTTTAGAAAAACACCAGAAACAGAAATATTTTTTAATTTATTAGAAGCAATTAAAGAAAATTATCCATACTTTAAAACACTTTATGGTATCACAACATACAACTTTAGAAATGATCATGCGTTTAGTATTGCTGTTCATATGTTTAATGGTTTTGCAAAAAGTCGATTGGTAAAAAACCTCCCAGTCGATTTTTTACAACACACATTGGATTATGATGAATTATATGATATTAATTCGAAAGGTTCTTTATCTTTTCTATTAGAGAAAACAAGTGA
>CEUT01026885.1_pt1 | contig 16100 bp, 9 predicted proteins | sample 531401 | NCBI WGS metagenome assembly CEUT01 (sample SAMEA2622821, study PRJEB7988) | marine metagenome | biome: marine biome (ENVO:00000447); feature: surface water layer (ENVO:00002042); material: "saline water (ENVO:00002010), including plankton (ENVO:xxxxxxxx)" | depth 5 m | reverse complement strand
ATAATCCCTGCTTCTTCAGGGAACTCAAGGACCTCTTCCAGAATCTCGCGTCGTTGCTCTGGAGTAATTCTTACGCCGAAGTCCATACGACGTCGTGCGTACCGGGTAAGGTCGTCTGCTGCGTTTGCCATCCCCTTGACGGTGGCTTCCATACCCACAATCGTTTGCAGGTGCAAAAAGGGCTGCTGAAGGTTCAGCAAAATAGAACCAAAGTTCATACCGAGGTGGGATGCATACAGGTAACTGGCTGCGTTGTTCCGCACAGGGTCGATCAGCTCTGCTGCGTCTCGGCTAGCAAAGTACTTGATCTGCTTCATCGCCTCCTTCATGGTGGGGCTGGCGTCAGATAGTTTTTGAGCAAGAATACTGTTGGCGAACTTCTCCCCCACTGCCTGTGCTTGGCGTGTAGCGAACGTCACAAGGCTGGCTTGGTCAGTACGCATACCCAGTGCGGCAGGAATGATTGTCTCTCGGAACAACTCGTAGGCTTTCTCGCCCCGCAGCTTGGACAGTTCTGGTGCTACCTGCGCAGTGTCGGAGGCTACGGTACGCAGCTGGTTACCTACCTGCTCAAGAAGGTCAGCACGTGTCCATCCCCCTGGGGGTGCAACACTGTCTTCAAACACTTGCATCAGACGAGGTGCTTCTGCGCCTTTCTTGTACGCTCGTGCTCGCACTTGCGTCACGCTTTCGCCAAACCTCTCTGCTCCCTCAGGGGTAAGCAGGGACTCTCTTTGTGCAAGCCGCTCAAGGTCGGTGATCTCGTCGATGTAGAGGGCGTGGTCTCTTGCTGTCTGCAGATGGTAGGTTTCGTAGCTTCGGTTGAAGTCGATGCGCCGCATGGGCACAATACGCCCCTCTGCTTTGTTAGCATCTGCGTACCTAATCACCCTTTGACTTAGATCCTGGTGGTATTTGTACCCGCCTGCTGTTTGACCCCCCACTGCCTCTGCTGCCCGACGAGCTCGGTCTAGGTCTTCGGGCAGGTACGCGACCTCGTTGATGTTTCTACGTGCAGACCGGCCAGATGCAAACATCTGGGACATCTCGTTACGGATGTCTCGTCCGCCTTTTACGTCAAAGGTAGGGCGGTCAAGACCGGTAGCCTCCACAAACTTAAATGGTTCGTTGGGCCCCCGCTTGAACGTGTAGAAGTCCATCTGATTACGTGGAAAGTACGAGCCGCCAGCAAACAGGTCGTTGGCCATACCTCTGGTCATCAGGTCTACAAACTCATCGTCCCCAATATTCAGTGGCTTACCGGACATCAGGTTTGCCCGCATCTCTCTACTCATCAAACGATCAAAGAATCCAGGCAGCTGGACTGATTCGTCGATGTGCGGGCTCTGCAGTGCGTTCTTCAGCCGAATGACTTTGTTGGGGTCAATCAGTTCTTTGGCTGCTTCTAGTCGTTTGGCTCCATCAGCCATGCCTTCCACTGCACGGACCTGGTCTAGGCTAACTCCCTCTTTTAGATAGTTCCTAGACATGCGTAGACGGAAGCTGTCACGGTGCGCCTCTGCCAGGTCGTACAGTCCACGTTGTTTGAGTACGTTGTCCAGTCCACCTGCAGCACTGAAGTCAAAGATCTTGGACGATTTGGTCGTTTCGTCAATCGGGATGATGTCGTCAACCCCTGTCTTGACTCGGAAGATAGCACCATCAGCATCTTCTACCAGCTCTCCACCCTTCTTCTGGTAGATCTTGTGCAGTTCTTTGGCCTTCTCTAGGGCCACCTCTTCTCCATCTACGGTCGTAAACTTCTGGATGTAGTTGGTTCGAGTGATGTTCTCGACCTTGTCCATGCCTGCCAGTTTGATGTGCATGAGGTCAAGGTCTGTCTCGATCTCCTGCCGTAGTTTGATGTCTTTGATCTTGCCTGGGTTGCGGTACTGGTGAATGCTGATCCCCCGGGTCTCCAAGTAAGAGGCCAAGGAAGGATCAACAATCGCTCGAGTTTCATCCGACAGGTTGCGGATGACTCTCTGCATGTTGGTTACCGCTTCACCTCCTGCGGTGCCCATCAGCATCTCGTTGCCGTTACGTGCAAACAGAGCACTCAAGCTGTTCTTGACGTGCTGTCCAAACACACGGCCATTCGCCCGCAGCCCTGCTGGGGTGAACATAAATGCTAGGTAGACAAGAGGGTTTGTGGCTACATCGACCAGCGCAGATCCTACGCCTTTGTCTTCATAGCCCAAGTCCTTCTTCATCCTGTCTGCGTATGAGTCCCGTTGGATGGGGCTCAGGTGGTCAGGACTAAAGAAGGTATCTACGACGCTCCCGAAGGTCGCTTCGTCATCCAAGATCTGGGTGAGAGCGACCTCCGGGGCATCATAGAAATGTAGCGGGCCGAATGGGCTCGCTTGAATCTGGCTCATCGCCGCTTAGTACGAAGCCTAAGTTGCAATACACCCGAAGCACTACTAGCGGCACTGGCGCTAAGTGCGATGTATGAGTTGGCAGGAATCACGTTTTGGGTAGTGATCATCGTGAATTCCTTCTTCTCAGGAACATCTGTAGTTGCAAAGGCAAGAGCGTCTGTAAAAGCAGTACCGCTGTCCGCTGCAGTGATGCTGCCATCAGCAGCAACAGCACAGTGCTTCAGCGTAAACGTCGCATCAACATCTCCGATGTCAGCACCGATACATGCAAAGTCGACAACAGTTTCTCGCTCGCAAAAGTAGATAAAGGCATCTTCCAGCTCGGTTGAAATGTTCAACGATGCAATAACATCTTGCTGGAAATCGACTTGAACGTCGATTGGTAGTGGGTTTTCACCTGGCATTAGTTACTCCTTACGCCTGAGCAGTGTTGAATGGCATGCACAACACAGTAACGTGTGGAGCAGTCAAAGCGGTAGAAGCGGAGCTCAGGTCAAGAACCAAACGGTCACCGGCTTCGACGGTGTTGGCATCAGGAACTCCACTAGCGGTCACCAAAGTAAGCTCGACAGTGCTGTCAGCAGACACGCCGCCGTTCAGGTCAAAACTTGCAGTGGTGATGTCTTGACCTGCTCCAGAGATAGCAGTGCCAGATGGAACCTGCTTTACGTGAGCAGTGCAAGCACTATCAGCTGCGGTACCAACGCCGATCCAGGCCTTGAGAACCACCATCTTGACGGGTGCGATACCAATAACAGCATCAGCAAGTTCGGTGCCTTCGGCGAAGTAAGACATGGTAAAGGCGCCATCCGGGATGCCGTCCTTCAAAAGGTTATCGACTGATTGTCCAGCCATCGTAAACTCCTTAGATCAAATCCATTACAGAGGGTTGGGCTGGGGCGCCCGGGATAGAATTAGGACTGGTCGCCATACGGAACGCCAGATCCTCCATAAGGTCGACTCTAGGTTGCCCACCTAATACCACCGCACCTTGCGGAAGTTGTCGACCCGCCATTACTTGGTTATATGTTTGAGGGCTAGCCGCTGCCAGTCGAGCAAGCGATGCAGCCATATTGCCCTGCAGTTGTTGGTATTCCTTCTTCCTTTTGCGGGCGCGATTCATCGCCCGTACGCCACGTTCGCTCGAAGCCAGAAGCGCATAGCCCCTCAAGTTGTTGAGTCGAGCTCGTTCCTTACGGCCCAGAAAGTCTCCTCTAGTAGCACCTCCAAGATTGAACACTGACTCCACAGGGGATCTGAGGGCAGGGATTCCTGCTCCCAGCTCTATGCCTAGGACTCCTGCTATTCGGGGTACTTGAGTAAACTGACTCATTAGATCATCCCAAGTGCGCCCTGGCTAGCCATGGGTGCCATTCTACCGGCTAGAGCCGCTGATTGGGCGGCATAAGCGCCACTAGTTCCAAGAAGACTAGCCAGTTCTGCAGTCCGTGCAGGCATAGGGTCTGCCCCTACCTCTGCCAGAGCAGCAAGTGCTCGCAAGTTGTTTGCCTCTGATCGAGCCTCTGCCATGGCAAGTGCTCTTTCTTGGCGCGCAATAGAATCATTTGCCATGCCAAGACCCATATTCTGGATCTCCAGTCGGCGCTGTTCTTTAGCTGCGCTACCTTCCATGGCCAAGAACGCAGGCGTAGCCAGAATACCCAAGATACCAAGAGGACCTCCCAACTTAGCAAGTGTGGCTGCTCTTGCATTCTTACCAAGGAGGTTCTTGGCCAGCATTTGGGCTCTGTTTAGTTTAGGCCCTTTGTTTCGACCTACTTTGTCTCTCCCCCTTACGCTCCCATCCTCATCAATGATGGTGGTCGGTCGAGGGAATCGCTTAGCGTCCTCAGGGTCAAAGAAGATAGGGCCTTTGCCTTTCGGGAACTTGGTAACCGCTTCGCCTCGCACCCTTCTAGCCGTATCAAGTTTTTCCTCGAATGCGCCACGGACACGCGGGCCAGACTTGGCGGGATCCTCTATTTGCGTGGCAGGGAGACCGGTTGCCTTAGCTCGGGCCTGGCGCTCACGTGCCATTTGAGTCAAAGACTTATTGCGGTCTTTGAGTGCTCGAGCCTGGGCTGCTTTGTCAGTCTCTGCTTCTGCCATACGCACGGCGATTGCGTGCCGCTTCTCGACAGGAAGGCCTGTAAAGTCTTTGCCTCCAACCTTTGAGCCAGGTGTGCTGAGCTGTTCATAGTACTTGTTGACCCTCTTAGCAAAGGCCGCGTCCTTTGAACTAATGTTCTGAACATCCTCAAAACCAGGGAGGTTACGGAACACCGCATCATCAGTCTGTACAAACCCCAGGCTGCTGCGTAGGGGAGTGTCAGCAAAACCGGCTGACCGTCCCACAGATGCACGAGGATCAACATCACCAACGCGAAGACCTTCTGCTCTTTGTCGTGCAGTCAACGGCCTGCCTACACCAACCCGAGGAGTTTCCGCAGTGGATATGGTCCTATCAGTTTGGAAAGCTCTGTTACCGCCAGCACCCTCAACAGGAAGCGCACCAACAAAGCCCAGTGCTCGGCCCCCACGCTGCAGTGGGGGAGCTTTAGCAGCCAACTCTGCAGTTTCTTCTGCGACTGCTGCCTCCAGCAGCGGAAGACCAGAGCCCCGCATCTGACCTGCAGTCATGATTCGAGCAGGACCCCCTCTTTTCATTCGAATAGGCTGGTCTGCAACAGGTCCTACGCCTGCCCTTTCGCCTGCCCGCATAGACATAATGTCATTGACGAGCTCTCGGTTCGACGCACGCATCACCTGGTTACGTCGAAGTTGTTCTCCTCGAGCTCTTGGGGTGGCTTCTCCTGCTCGAGGCGTACCCTTTAGTCTATTTTGTCCCTTAGTTGTTTCTATGCCTCTATCGGGATCTCGGTCCACCAAGTTGTTGAGGTGCAAGCCGATTGCTTTGTTCTTTTTGGTCAGCTGCTCGGCGGTGTCCTCTGGCATACCAAAGGCTCTGGCCAGCTTCTTCACGGACCGGTCAGTCTCGGGTCCAGGTGCGGCCCTTTCAACAATGTCGTTAATCAGCTCTCGAGTGACCGACTGTTCTCCTCCAAGCTGAGACAGCGGAACGCCAAAGTTACGCAAGCGAGAAGTAACAAGGCGTGCGTAGTCGTCCGCCTCGTCTACTACTTCGAGGCCCCGCATGCGCTGTGCTGCGCCGGTGATACTTCTTTCGGCAGTGGGTCTCTTAGCAGCTCGCTTGGCTCCGAATCCAGCATCTCGAACCACATCGCGCAGCATGCCCTGGGTAACCAAGTCTGCTGTATTGAATCCAGGAAGGAGACCCTGTCCCGGGATTGGCCCTCTTACCCTTTGGGCAAGCTGTCGACGCAAAGCAGCAAGAACTTCTTCTCGCTGGTTGGAGGTCAGGTTTTCAAGATCCAAAGGGAGCTGGGACATCAAGACACCTCGCGCTTACGCATGTTGGTGAGTCGCACCGCAGCGCCTGCAGTGGTAAAGGCACCTAGGCCTACTCGGCTTATATCGTCGGACTCGTCATAACTAGCGAATAGGAACGCATTCTTTCGCTGGACACATCGTTGGTTTCTCAGTTCCCACAACCACTTGCGGACAGACTTGGCGCTGATGTCTGACCCTTCAACTTCCAACAGGTGTTCGTCGGGAGTTATTTGGATCAGGTGCAGCTTCTCCGGGTCAGGCTCAGACAACGGAGTCATAGCCCCCTTCTTCTCAGAGAACTGGTCGATCAACGTCTTGACTTTGCTTTTCCAGTCGATCATTGCTCCAAGAACCTCAATCCTGCTGAGATCTCATCTATCAACATATCGGCTGTTCGCTGCTCTTCTACTTGCCGTCGGGCTGCTTCTTGGTTGGCTTGGAAGTTTTCATCTGCGATGATTGCAAGTTCGTTCTCAAGCTCTGCGACCAAAGGACTCAACTCAGGGTCCATCAGCTCTGCCAAATCCATTTGTTCTTCTTGAAGACCCTCCAACCGATCCAAAGCGCCAAGTCGGTTACTAATCAAATCGCTCAAGGCTTGACCCATTCGAGGATCGAGTTTGGCAAAGATCTCTTCGAACTCTGGGTTGATGTTGCCTTGCTCATCAAAGGCAGTTTCGAGGGTACCCAAAAGAAGTTCTGACGCTGCATCTGCTCGCTCCTCTGCCGTAAAGAAGCGGGCGGTTGTGTCCGTGGTTTGCTTGCCCATGTCTTCCAAGAACGCCATCGCAGCTTGCGCTTTGAACTGCAGTTTTTGGTGTGCCTGCCGCACGTCTTCAGACTTTTCAGCTATCAGTCTTTGGGTTTCGGAGTTCGAGGCATCTTCTTCTGTCGCCAAGATATTCTCAAACTCTTGTCGGCTTTTGAGTGCAGTGGCGGACGTAGAGCTAGAAGCAACCATGATAGATTCTGCCGCTGCGTGAAGCTGCTCCAATGACACGCCATACTCCGCTTTCAAAGAAGCAAGCTCATCAATCATTTGCTGAGGGTCTCCCCCACTACCCTCTACGCCTCGGAACAACTTCTGCAACCCCAAGAACAAACCTTCGGATGCTTTCTCTCCGCCTTTACCCAGTGCAGACAGCGATCGAGATGCGGTGATCAGGTTGGCTGCTTCGAGTCCTTCGTAGTCTGTCTTGTACTCAGCAAGAGCTTGCTGCACATTCTCTTTGACTTCTGCTTCTGATTGGTCACCTGCTTGCCCAACAAGACCTGTCACTCCAGTGAGGGCAACAAGACCTGCCGCAAACAAACCAACAGGATTGGAAAGGAGAAAGAGACCTCCAACGCCCGCAGCGGTAGCCAAAAGACTTCCCCCAAGACCCATTGTTTCCCCTACAGGCTCCGCCGCGTCCACGACATCCTCGAAGAATCCCGGTGCATCACCGAAGAACCCTTGGCCGTCAACTGCTGGAGTTGGTCGAGCACTCTCCAAAGCAGCCTTTGCTGCTGCATAGGGGGTCATTCCCATTCCGATACGGTCTTGGTAGGTAGTGTCAAACGTCATACCCAGCCGGGTGTCTCCTACTCCTGCTCCTCCGATGCCGAAGGTGCCTCCTGCTCCCAGCTGAATAAAGCGGTTCTGGTTTCCCATCAAAGCTCTTGCGACAGCCTCCCTTGCATTCTTGTGCACTTTGTCGTTGGCCATCTCGTTAGCGTACGAACTAAGAGTTCTTTGGAATGTTTGGTCGAAACCTCGAATGCCTCCCTGTTCCTTAGCAATCTTGCCTGCGATTCCTCCGCTCTCTCGCTTGAGCCTACGCATCTCTTCTTTATTCTTTTCGATTGCTGCTCGGCGCCGCTCGAAGAACTCTGATCCTGGCTTCATGAAGCTAAGGGCTTGTGCGTTTGGCATCCCAGACACAGCCGCACCTGCGGTCGGACCAAACTGAGACACAAAACCCTCTGACAAGATAGAGCTTGCGTCCATGCGGGCTTCGTTCATTCTTGTGTTGTGCAACTCTCCCTGCTGAGCAAGTGTTTCGCCTCGCCGCTGCTGGAGGCCTTGCATCAACTGGCTAACCATAGCCGCTTGGATCTGAGGATTTCCTTGGAACTGTGACATGGATTAGTAGCCTACTGTTGCGGGGAAGTTTACTGGTCCTCCCGATTGCGATCCGGGAGGGTACATGTATGTGTTGTACCCAGCTCCGTGGATGGTCTGTGCAACGCTAAACAACTCACCGAGAAGTCCAAGCACCCCAACTTCAGTCGGAGGCAAAGCTGAGATGATGTTCACCATTGCATTCGAGCCGGTAGCAGCTGCGTTTGCGAGAGCAGTTGATGCCTGCATTCGCAGTGCGTCGTTGGCTTGTTGCATCCCGGTGTATACCTGCACTGCTTGGTTCATGGCTTGGCTCTGTTCAGCCACCATTCCTGCACCTTGCATGGTCACCTGAGAAAACAAGCCTGTCATGTTTTGGATCGCGGACGACTCCAACTGTGCTTGGGCTTGGAAGGTGCCTGAGATTGCTGTGTCGTACTGTGCAGCACTTGCAGCGATAGAGGCTGCGGCTGATTGTCCTCGAGTAGAGTCTGCTTGGATCTGGGCTCCCACGATCTGTGCAGGAGATGCGCCAGCAGCCGCCATTTGAGAAGCCATCTGAACTGACTGTTCGCCCGCTGCTCGACCTGCGTTGATCGCTTGAGCCGCCATGCTCTGGTGGCGAGCAGCCTTCAAACCTTCTCGGGCTTCGTCCATGTTGCCGCTGATAGCAGCAAGTGCATCTTTCTGGCCTTGTTGGATTGCGTCTTGTGCTTGTCCGGTGGAGGACTTGATAAAGTCCATGCCTTCTTGCAAGAACCCAAGACCTTCCTCTTTGGCAGCGGCTACGTCGGTAAGTCCTTGTCCCGTAGCAAGATCTGAAAGTGCGCCCATGGAAGTATCAAAGGCGCCACCGAACTGATCAAGCAAGCCTTCTCGGTAGTCGTTGATCTGGTCTGCAACGGACTGTCGGTTGCCCAGCTCCTGCTGGAAAATGTCGGGGAGGTTGATTCCCATCATCTGGCCCATGTTGCCTTCAAAGTATTGAAGGTCGCCCAGATCGCTGTAAAGCTGCCCGGTCAAATCGCTTCGGATACCCTGCCGTGAGCCTCGTCCTTGGTTTACTGCAAGGTCCCCTGTAATAGGGAACGCTGCTGTGGAGTTAGTTCGCCCGGCAAATGCAGGACTGAAACCCAAGTTAGGTCCCGAACCAGGCATAAAGAATGGGTTGAAGGTGCTCATGACTGGGTATATGCCTGACTGGTCTTGGTGTCCATGATCTGTCCGTTACACACCATACTCTGAAGCCGGTAATCCACGTCAGGACAGAAGATGCGGATTCCGGGCGTCAGGGTAAAGCCTAGCGGTCCTTGTACACCGCTGAAGGTAGAGTCGGATCCAAAGACTGCTGGGTATAACGAGGAGCCTTCAGTTAGAGACGCGACGTTTGTGCCGTCTGGTTTGACGGGTACGTTCTTGCTGCTTGCCGCTTCGTCGTTATTGTTGTAAAGGATGCCTTGGAACTTACAAGCAGTGTCTGATGCGTTGTTTCCTGACACATCCAGTACGTGGATTCGAGTCTCGTCGACCTGTTTGAGATAGTGGTGGTCATCAATCTCAGAGGCCCCTCTTGCTGTGCGGGTGGGAATGCCTACCTGGTGCGCAGTGCACTCCACAAACACAGGACTGATGCCGATCTTAGCGCTGGCGCTGCAGTCTAGTGAGGTCATCAACGTAATAGTTATTGCGCTGGCGCTCTTAGTAACGCTTTTGATCTGCGCTTTGTTGCCGATCTTGGACTGATCTGTGTCCTCCAAGACGTAGACGTACGCCCCGACACAGCTGTCAGATGCTGCCTGGCTGTTGCCGTTGCCTGTAGTGCACACCAAGCTGGTGCTGCCCTGACCGCTAGACAACGTAAACAATGTGGGGCCGATGATGTCCATCAGTGTGCGCCGGTTGTAGGACTGCTGCGCAAACACAGCAGTGTCTCCACCAGTCAGTGCCTTGCGGTCACGCACGTGGTTGGCTACGTAGATACGCGGGCGCCAGTATCCCGCTACCGCCTCGTCTCGGGTGTTGACGTTGTTGGCCACATCCGGGTGGTTCATCAGCCATAGCGAACGGTGCACCCTATCTCCCCCGAACGTGGGGGAGTAACCCGTGCCGCTTGCTGTAGTTGAAAAGGTCTCTGCGTTGGGGAAGTTCGCATGCTTGACGTCGGTGAACGGAAGATCCACCAGCTCAGTCATGCTGGATGTCTCAAACCACGTACATGCTGCGTGCCCCAAAGTGGGGTTGTAGAAGAACAAAGACGAGATGAAAGGGTCGAACGCAACCTTTAGATTGTCGTGGTTGTCCTTCCATTTTTCTCGAATCAAGACGTCGATTACAGACATGTTGTCGAGTGACCCATTCGTGCCCACAATCTTGACGCCTCTAGGTGCAATCGAAAACAGCTGAGATGCAGCAACTGTGCAGGCGTCGGGGTTGACCACCCCCACCATACCTTCGTGCAGTTCCCGCACCATCACATCTTGCTCTCGACGGATGTGGTAGAGGCGGTCCTCGCTCAGTCCCAGCATGTTGGGGCCTGTACGCACTAGCGCCAAGATACGGTTGGAAGGATCGCTAGGTGTGTACTGGTTCTGAGGGGGGAACAGTTCTGCTGCGTACTTCTCGACTTGAGAGTACTTGGTTTCTCCCCCACCGCGATAAGGATCTGCTGCGGTGAACTCATCCTCTGTTCCCTGGTTCAGCGTGGTGATCGCAGGAGGTGTGATGTTTGCAGTCACCAAGATGTTATCCAAGAACTTGGCGGTTCCTGCTTGTGGCATGTTGTCATCGAAGCGCAGTGGTCCGGTGTAAAGCGGACGGTACAGCAACTCGTCTTCGTTCAGTGTGTAGAAGAATATAACCCGCTGGCGGGTAGAGGCTACTGCGCCTCCGGTGGTGGTCGGCAGCACGTCGATGCCGTAGTTGGTCAAGGTGTTGTCAAGAGTCTTGTAGTCGTCAAGTTTGATCAGTTTGTCCAAGAACAGAGTGTTCGGGGCAAAGTTGATAGCCTCGTCTTCTGTGCGGGGTGAGCGATAGAAGAAGGCGTAGTCGTACTTGCGCACGTCATAGCAGAGCTCAACACAGGTGTACTCACGAATACCTTTCGGTACAACCTGAGGGCTACTGATAAGCGCAATCAGATCCTCGTTCTCTTCGTCATACTCACGGCCTGATACACCGCAGCGACCGGTGGTGCCGTACTTGAAAGCCGACTTGTCGATGCGTGCAATCTGGGACATGCCAGATGTACGTCCAGTCTTGGAGTCAAAGAGCTGGTATGCGAAGGCGTAGTTGCCCCGGTCAAACCTGTGCGACTTGAAGATGTCGTCGGTAGTAAACTCAAAGGTCTGGCTAACCTTCTGGAAGTCCACGCCGTTGATTGTGGCTTTAGCAACGATCCCCCACTGAAAGTTACGTCCCGAAGGCAGTATGCCTTGGTCGTACAAAGAGGTAATCTCAAACTTATTGCTGGGAATATCGCTGGCTACCTTGATCAGTCGACCTATAGCCTCCGGGTCGTTCCAGTACACGTCAAAGGTTACGTTACCCGAGAATGTGCCTGCCTCGGCAATCTCCCAGACCAAGTCAGAGTTGACTGAGGCTTGGAGTGCACGGTCAACAGGAGATCGGGAAACAATCAAAGACTTTAGGAAGTCAAGAGCTTGTTGGTCAGTGACTCCGGATTGACTGGTAGAGGACTGGGCTGACCAGTTACCAGGAGACGTTGTGTTTGCTGCTATCTCAAAGCCTAGGGTGTGCCAGTGGCTCTGCAGCTGCAGGTCGTCAGGAGAGGTACCGTCGACTTCATTGGCAGCAATAGAAGGGAAAGTGAACTGGGTGTCAAAGCTCAGGTCACTAATCAGGTCGCCGCCGGTAGCGGTACTAGAGTTGAGAGTCTGGGCAATGCATAGTGCTTCATCTGCAAAAGACTTGGAGTTGAGGGTGTTGTTCGCTCGACGAAGAGTTGCTACTCGATTGGAGGTAGGGCTACCGCTAGAGTGGATAGCAGGGAAGGTAAGTGCGTCTGACTCCCCTGTTCCGTCTGGAGGATCTGAGGTGTCGTAGTCTTGGTCGACCACATTCGCAGCAAAAAAGTTCTTGAAGTAGTCCCCTTCGTTAGTACCAAACAAGCTGGTGCCAGCCGATTGATCGTTGCGTCGACGGACACGCCCAAAGGTAGTGCTGATCACTGCGCTAGAGGATCGCTTGACGGTGGACGCCCCCGGCACAAAAGCCTGAGTGGAAAGGTATCCGTTCTTCAGCGCGGGGTTGTTTGTTGTCCCTGCCGCTGTATTAGGGAACTGAACAGATCCATCCCTTACCCCAACAAGCCCCATGCGCCTGACGGTAGATCCGCTAACCAGCGTCGGGTAGCTGTAGTTGTGCTGCCCAGGAGTGTTAGTCAGGTTATCCAAACCTACTTCTTGCAGGTGTGTGGTCGATCCAGAAGCAAGCACTGTCTCAGGCTTCCACTTGAGGCTTTCGGCTGGAATGCAGTACTCGTCATCGTTGACGTTAGTGACTAGGTAGATGTTTACACTGAGGTCCGAAACGGCCAAGGTGGTGGTGTCTGTTGGAGAGGTTCCGGTCAGTGGGCGTACGCGCACGTACATGTTGGCTGCGATTGCCGTGCCGGTACCTCCAGCGTCTGAGGTCTTCAGGTCGTTGAAAGGACGACACTCAAAGACTTGGGTGTACGTCACTTGCTCTGAGAAGTTGGCTCCGGTGTTGTACACGTCGTAGACAGACATGCCATTGCTGATAGCGTCTTTTGAGCCTACGCAACCGCCCGCAGGCTGGAAGGTGTTGACAACGCTAGGAGACCCGCCGGTGCCATCAACGAAGTCGACGATACAACCGGGGTGTCTCTGGTTAGCTCCCTTGCGCAAAGAGTCTGTACTGTTAGGGGTGACGTCATTTGCGGTGTTGGTGGCTCGGTAGTTTACGACTACGATTACCCGTTGTCCGGTAGTCAACGCTGTTCCGCTGGTACCAAAGTTTGTAGCTGCTGAGGTGTAGGTGCTTACGGTGGATGCAAGACTTCCAGGCAGCAAAGTGTTTTCTTTGTGCGTCACAACAGGGGCAGACACAAAGTCATCAAGGCGAATACCGGGCTGGTCAAAGTCACCGAAAAGTTCAGGTAGGTCTTCTGCTGACTTGTTGCTTTGGAGTAGCTGTGCAGATCCTGGTCGTCGATCGTTTGTGTCTGGGGTTGGTAATGTGCCAATCTCTGTGGCTTGGTCAATGTCCAAGAAGTCTGGTCGGAACCCAGGCCCGGGCACTCCAGTGTTGCCTGTCGCAGAACTATCTCCGGTAACTCCAATGACTTGACTGCCGTTGAACGCTGCGTTCTCCGGGTCAACGTCGTTAGCTCCGCCGTCCAAGAAGAACACTGAAGGCGAGCGTCCACGCACAAAGACGTAGACCAGCCGCCCCAGAGTTTCCACGCTCATGGGCTCTGTGGAGGAGCAGCCCAGCATAAGAAGCTGTCCAGTGTAGTTCAGCCCTGACCCCGAAGCGCCTGGGTCAGCAGGGTCGTTGGGGGTGTACCACTTAGGAGCTGCTGCGCCTGTGTCGAAAAACTCAATGAACACATCGGCGTTCACTTTGTCGTCGGCTACGTCTTTTCGTTTGACGCGGTACACATAGCCATAGCAAGTGGAGCTGGTGCCACGCATAAACGTGACAGGGTAGAAGTCAATAACCTCAGAGCCTTCGCCGTGAGCTGCCCCGGTATCATCTGTCTGACGTCCACCGGCAGCAAGGTAGGGGGTGAGTCGAGTGTCGTTGGCTGCTCCGTCGCCGTTGTCGTCAGGAGCGTAGTTATCAAACTCAAGTTCACGGACCTGACGGAAACCAGCAAAGGGACGGCTACCTCCAGAGATAGTACCGTCAAGACCGTTGGCTTCGCTAAGCAGGCCTCGAGCGACTGAGGTTCGTGGTACAGACTTATCGCCTGTAGGACGGCTCAGGTCGATCTTCCACTCAGCGTCCTTCTGTGCCACTTCAACTCCATCGGTATGGGAACTTGCGGTTTAGCCAGCTCTGCCGCTCTTTGCAACCGCACCCCTTCTTCTGCTTGATGCGTCCAAAGGAGACAACTTCGATAAACCATTTGACCGTGTCGCCTAGGCCACGGTGCTCTTTAAATACGTCGTACCACTTCATAGGTCGTACCTCTACTGCTTGCTGAGGAGCCGCCTTGTTTTCCAAATACCACTGAGGGCAAAGAAGGCGACATGTTTGAGGGGTCGGACTTCCTTCCCAATACCCCAAGGAGCATACGGGTTTGTCGTCTACGTAGGAGTGTTTTGAACAGTTTACTACTGGTAGTTCCATGGTTATTGCACCGTTAGTGTAGAAGGAAAAGACAGGTCTAGAGAGACTCCAAAGTTTGAGCCGAAGCCCGTGGTCGGAGTTGAGTCTGTACAAAGAACGTATGATCCGTCAGGACAGGTGTTGTCTTCTTGCCCTCCTGCTGCCGCATTGTGACGGTAAAGCGCTGTGACCCCGTCACCCCCTCCGGTGCTGGAGCATGACTGAGGGACTCCCCCTCCAGCAAAGCAAATCGAGAACTTAACAACTATTCCCCAGTTATTACCGGTTGCAGTTGCAGGGCATGAGTCGTCAAACGCGGGAGAACAAAGAATCCTTGCTGAGTCGATGATTAGCTTTACTGTCACAGGAGGAGTACCTGTACCCAAGACCGCTACTTCGCCACCTTCGGCAATCGTCACTGCTTGTCCGGTTGCGTCGGTGCACGGACCGCTAGGCCTACACCCTGCACAAGGAAAGTTAGGCTGGCCCGGAGGCTGCGCAGGGGCTTGACAACAAGCATCGTAGACTGTTGCTTTGCACTCAGAGGTTGATGGGTCAATGACCGCCCCCACCTGAACAGCATCTTCGCTAATGGACACACTCCCGCCGTCGAGTACTGAACCACTAGTGTCGGTCGCAGTCAAAGCAACATCCACAATGTTGTAAACACCCTGACAAGCGTTTGGAGGGCAGCTGTCTGCACCTGCACCCGGAGGCTGGCACTGCACACAAGCACACGCGCATTTAGGCGTCTCACAAAGACAAGCCTCGCAAGTATCAAAGGGACCGACGTTGGGGATTCCGCCCTCGCAGTTTTGCTCACAGTTTATAGTGTTCGCTGCGTGGTCTCCGTTTTGGAAGAACGCATGAGTAAACACTCCATTGGGGTAACCAGGGGTACAAGTTCCTGTACCAGACGGGCTAAGCATTGCACCGCAGCCCCCGACTCTTGCGTTAGCGGGATCCACAATAGTTCCGTTGCCTGAAAGCACCTGCTGGCATTGACTCTGCTTGCAGTTTACGTTGCTGGTTCCTCCGCCAAACCCAACTACCTTTCCTCTAAAGTCTTGGTCTGTTGGGCCGGGAGTAGCTGTGCCTAGGTTGGCGCAGTCGCACCATGCAAATCCTGCTGCTTTTTCAGAGGATATGAACTGAGCAAAGTCTTCCAAGCCTGAGCTGCAGATAGTTCCGTCCTTTAGGTTGAAACACCCTTGACAGTCTTTCGTGTTTAGCCACACCGCCTGACAGCAGTTAGCGCACAAGTTCTCCATCGTCTGGTTACTATCGGTAGAGAAGTTTAGTTTGCCTACGCTTATCGCCAAACCGCCTGTGTTGTAGATCATTTTATCGCCCGCGCAGTCTTCGTTGAAAGAGGAGCGGTCTATCTTCTTGCATGCGGGTATAACTGTTCCGCCGCTGTCAGTAGTTTCTTTTATCTGTGCTTCGGATCGAAGGTCAGGACTGCCTACAAAACAGTGGCCTCCAATCTTAAATGCAAGCGGCCACTCTGTCCCCCCTGCACCAGCAGGAAGCCACCCTAACTGAGCCATAGTGGGGCCTCCGCTACCAATCTCCATTTGCTTGAAGTCTTCAAGGCGCATGTAGACAGACTTGCACATTCGCTTTTGGGTTTGTACTGCTCCGTCAACTATGTGCGTTCCGCCTATCTGCTGTTCGGTTGCCCCAGCACAGTTGTTTTCGTACGCCTCAGCAGGGGACTGCTTGTCGTTGCCGCTAAGGCCTGAGCAATCTCCAATACCTACTTGGCAACAGACATCACCAAAACCATCTGCGTTTTTACATAACGACTCGTGGTACGCCCTGTCGCCCACACTACAAGGGTTGCCTGTGAAGTTGACGTACTTGTCTGCAATGTGCGTACCGCA
>CEUT01023340.1_pt1 | contig 16136 bp, 10 predicted proteins | sample 531401 | NCBI WGS metagenome assembly CEUT01 (sample SAMEA2622821, study PRJEB7988) | marine metagenome | biome: marine biome (ENVO:00000447); feature: surface water layer (ENVO:00002042); material: "saline water (ENVO:00002010), including plankton (ENVO:xxxxxxxx)" | depth 5 m | reverse complement strand
CGTGAAGCATCAGCTATGAACACAGGTGATGTTGAAGGTTTTGCATCCGTTGCATTTCCAATCGTTCGCCGTGTATTCGGTAACTTGATCGCTAACGATCTCGTAAGCGTTCAGCCAATGAGCCTCCCATCGGGACTCATCTTCTTCTTGGACTTTACCTATGGAACAGTAAACGAAGGTCTTCGCTTGGACTATATCGATCAAGCAGGTCTGTCCGTTTATGGTGGTGGTCAAGTCGCCAAGGGAATCCAAAATGGAATCAGCTTGGGATTTGATAGCGCAGCCGTTGTTGATAACGCAGAGCGCGGATTCTATGCCATGAATAACGGTCTTAGCAGCCCAACAGGTTCTGACGTATTTGTTCTCGATGCAACCACTGACAGCTACATTATGGCTGGTATTGTGGGAAGTGGTGACTACGAAGAAGTTGACAGAGCGGTTAATTACGATCCAGATCTTTCTGGCTCTGCTGTTGTTGTTATTGGTCTCGTTAATCCGGGCGATAATGATGCTGCACAGCTTAACTTGCGTAACTTGGTTGCTTTGAGTTGTTCTAACCCACGCGACGAAAACCAAGCCCAATTCGGTACTCAGGTTCGTCGCTTGACTGGTATTCACTCTGCATCAACTGGTGACCTTTCTGATCCAACAAACACAAGCCTTGTTTACAAGCTTGTTTTTAGATCTACTGCTTCTGCAACAGCAACTGTTGTTTCTGACTTGGAGTACATGGTCAAGAACGGAAAATGGGACGGGGGAAGTAGTGACCCAAGCATTGACTTCACAATTGATGATGACTTCAAACAAGGTGGAGCTATTGGTTCTGTTGTTGGTGATCCTAAATGGGAACTTGAAAGCGAGACTCTCATTCCAGAAATTGACATCAAAGTTGATTCCGTTGCGGTCACTGCAATGACTAAGAAGCTCAAAGCTAAGTGGACTCCAGAATTGGGTCAAGATCTTAGTGCTTATCACAACCTTGATGCTGAAGTAGAACTCACAAGCATTCTTTCTGAGCAAATCGCTCTTGAGATTGACCGTGAGATTCTTGAGGACCTTATCAAAGGTGCTACAGCTGGAACTCAATACTGGTCACGTCGTCCGGGTAGATTCCTCAATAGAGACACAGGTCTTCAAATTGGTGGAAACTTGGACAATGAATCCTTGATGGGTGCTGACTTCACTGGTACTGTTTCTGAATGGTACGAGACTTTGGCAGAATCTATTAACGACGTTTCGGCTCAAATCCACAGAAAGACACTTCGCGGCGGAGCAAACTTTGTTGTTTGTTCACCAGAAGTTGCTAACATTCTCGAGTTCACTGCTGGCTTCCGCGCTAGCATCGGAAACGACTATGGTAACGGCTCTGTTGGAGCAGTTAACGTTGGATCCTTGAGCAAAAAGTTTGATGTATACGTTGATCCTTACTTCCCAAGAAACGTTATTCTTGTTGGACGTAAAGGTGGATCGTTCCTTGAGAGCGGATATGTTTACGCTCCATACGTCCCGCTTCAGGTAACTCCAACTATCTTTGGTACCGAGGACTTCGTACCTCGTAAGGGTGTCATGACACGCTACGCCAAGAAGATGGTTAGACCAGATATGTATGGTCTTGTTATCTGTCGTGACCTTAACGGCTAATCCCGCTAGGATCTAGACAAACAAAGAGCCTCGTCATTAATTTGGCGGGGCTTTTTTATTTCTATACTGCTTTAACTTTACTCCACAACTAATTACTATGATACGATTGTGTCAAGGAGAAAGAACGAATGGCATACCCAACTCTAACACCATCAAGCAGAACTAGTGTTTCTAGATTGCCTGTAACTGGCACCGTTGCAAATGTAAACAGCGTTGACAATCCACTTCCTTATGGGGTGTATATTGATCACGCTCCCAATCAATCCTCTTTGAGTGCATTTAAAGAAGGTGCAGCGGATCAAGTTACTTACGTATACAAGAAGCTGGGCGGAGATGTATTAGATATTGAGATAACTGAATATCAAGTATACTCTGCCTACGAAGAGGCTTGTCTTGAATATTCTTATCTTGTTAACGTGCATCAAGCAAAAAATGTGCTAGGAAGCCTTCTGGGTGCAGGAACAGGATCATTTGACTCGGACGGTGAATTGTTAGAAGGAGATAGTCTTAGCGGCTCTGAAGTAGCCCTGAAATATCCAAAATTCAGTTTTCAACACATATTGAAAGTCGGAGATTCTGTATCAACAGAGATAGGTATCGGTGGCACAACCCCAATATATTCAGCTTCATTTGACACTACTGTTAGTAAGCAAGACTACGATTTGCAAGACATAATTAGTACCACTTCCACTACCGACTCTGATAGTCCGTTTTATCAAAAACTTGGTTCAACTGGAGACAAGAGGGTAACGGTTAGAAAAGTGTATTATAAGACCCCCAATGCAATGTGGAGATTCTATGGATATTACGGAGGACTAAACACAGTAGGCAACTTGTCTTACTATGGTCAATACTCCGACGACTCTACTTTTGAGCTAATTCCAACTTGGCAAAACAAGTCCCAAGCCATGGCTTTTGAAGATGCGATTTATACGAGAGCATCCCACTTCTCATATGAGATTAAAGACAACAAGCTAAGAATATTCCCATCACCAGTTACAGGGTCGCCAACAAAGATGTGGGTTGAGTTTTCAGTTGAGACTGATCCATGGACGGAAGAAGCTGGAAAAGAGGACGGCGCTGCTGGCATAAACAATATGAACACCTTGCCATTTGAAAATATACCATATGACAAGATAAATTCAATAGGCAAGCAATGGATTAGAAGATTTGCTCTAGCACTTAGCAAAGAGATGCTCGGTTTAATCAGAAGCAAATTTGCATCAATACCAATTCCAAATGAAAGTGTAACTCTAAATGGTCCAGCACTCGTCTCTGAAGCCAAAGAAGAACAACAAGCCTTAAGAGACGAACTGAAAACTGTCCTTGATGAGCTTACTTACGAAAAGCTAGCAGAAAAAGATAGCAATATATCTGATTCATCACAAAACGTATTGAAGAATATACCACCTTCAGTATATGTAGGATAATCTAAATGGCAGACAACAAATGGTCACAACCTGATGCTCCTCCTCCTCCATTATTTACTGGGGAGAAAGAGAGAAATTTAGTCAAGCAGATCAATGATGAAGTCATAGAGCGCGTCATTGGTCAAACTGTGCTTTATTATCCTATAAGTCTTGATAAAACTAACTTTCATTCTCTGTACGGAGAGGCGATTAACAAAACCTTCCTGCCCCCCGTTAGAGTATACGCATTGATAGGTTGGGAAGGGCAAGAAACCACAAACACCTCACTGGGTGTGGACAAGAGATCCAGCATCAATATCTATTTTCACAAAAGACGATTGACCGAAGATCAAAATTTGTTTGTTAGGGAGGGCGATTTTGTTTTATATGGTAAGTTTCATTATGAGATTGTTACTTTGAATGAGCCAAGACAACTTTTCGGTCAGGTGGATTACAAATATGAAATAATGGCAACTTGCAAGAGAGCAAGAAAAGGAAGCTTTAACGCTTTATAGGGATAAAATACACAATGTCTAGTTACAACGGCGGAAAAAATACTCAATACACCGGCATTCCACAAGAAGAAATGGATCAGGTTGTTGATCTAAGTTTCTCTCCTTCTACAATAGAGACAATTGATTATGCCATCTACGATTTTATAAACGACGAGCTGTCTTTGAGAACTACAACAAACAAAGGAGTTCAAAAAGTTTCAGTTGTCTGGGCATCCGCAGAAAGAGCACACCAAATAAAATCCGATAAAGAATACAGGGACAATGAAGGTCTAATAATTTTACCAGCTATAACAATAGAGCGAGCAACAATGACTAAGAACCCAAACTCTAGGGGTGCTTATTATGGCGGCATGTTCCCGTTTCAAACCCAAAAAGAAAAAGGAGGGTCTCTTGTTATCGCCAAAAGAATAAAACAAGATAAGACCTCTAACTTTGCAAATGCAGATGCCAACAGAAGATACAACAATGTGGCTGCTCCAAAATTTGTGAGAAAAGCAACAAACAAGGTGGTATATGAAACAGTATCTATACCTCCAATTGTGTACACCGACATAACGTACAGAATATTATTGCGTACAGAATATCAGCAACAAATGAATGATCTGGTACAGCCTTTTATTACTAGACCGGGAACAGTCAATAGTTTTTTGATTTCCCGCGATGGTCACAGATATGAGGCTTTTGTCCAGCCAGATTTTACACAAAACAATAATATTTCTTCCATGGAAAACGAAGAGAGAAGATTTGAAACATCTATTGATATAAGAGTGTTAGCCTACCTCGTCGGAGAGGGTATAAATCAGGACACTCCAAAGTTTTCTATTAGAGAAAATGCAGTTCAAGTCAGGATTCCAAGAGAGCATGTTGTGTGGGATGACCCTCTTGTCACAGGCGGTCCCGGCAAAGATAGCAAAAGAAATGTAGGAGTGGACGGTAAGTACAGAGAATAATTTTGGACTTTGAAAGAATAAAACACTATTTATTAAAGAAATAATATCGTCAAATTGTATTAGACGGCTCAAAGGAGATATTAATAATGTCAGCAAAAGATTTCAAGTTTGTTTCCCCCGGCGTTTTCGTTGAGGAAATTGATAACTCACAAGTACCAGCATTGCCGGAAGCAATCGGACCTCTCGTTATTGGACGTTCAAGACGAGGACCTGCTCTGCAACCAGTAAAGGTTAACTCATTTTCAGAATTCGTAACTATTTTTGGAAATCCCGTAGGAGGTCAAGAAGCTAGTGATCTCTGGAGAAGCGGCGTTCCAACAGCACCAACTTTTGCAGCATATGCAGCCCAAGCTTGGCTAAGAAACAATAACTCCTTAACTTTCTATAGACTACTCGGTGAACAATCTCCAGACGCGGATGCTACTGATACTGCAACTGCTGGGTGGAAATCTTCTGACGCTTCGGCTTTAACAGGTGGAGGTGCTTATGGTCTGTTCTTGTTCAATTCTGGATCTGCGGCAGACAACTTGAGCTTATCTAAAGAAGCTGTTGACGGAACCCTCGCAGCAATTTTTTATGTGACAGAGGGCATTGTAACACTTAGTGGTAGTTTGAGAGGGTATGACGGCACAGCGCCCGGATCAACCCTCCCGGAAGTAGATGGTTGCACAACAACTTCGTCCTGCGCCATGGTTGTGGGAACTAACAAAAGCTTTACCGCTACAGTTTTTGATGGAACTAACTCAGGTCCAGTTTTACTAGAGAAAACAAACTTTAGTTTTAATAGAGATGCCGACAATTACATTAGAAAAGTATTCAACACAAATCCGACACTAACCAACACTCACTTGGTTGATGCGGCTTCTGCAAATAGAAAGACAGTCTTCCTCGGTCAAACTTTTGAACGAGAAGTTGCAACTGAAATTTCTAGTTCTGATGCCTATGGTATGATTATGAGGCTTGGAAATTCTTCAAGAAGCGCAGCCAACGGCGGTAATTTTAAATTTGGAAGCCAAAAGGCTAGAACAGGCTGGTTCTTCTCGCAGGATTTGAGAAACACGGCAGCTGATACAAGCGATGTTGGAAACAACCAATTAACTCCAAGATACGATGCAGCTCAATCTGAATCCGTCACTAGACTTTTCAGATTGCACGGTCTAAGTTCAGGAGAAGATCTTCAGAGAAATTACAAAGTTTCTATTGAGGATATTAAATATTCAAAAAATGATAACAACCCATATGGAACTTTTAGTTTAGCCATAAGATCAATTAAAGATAGTGACAACGCAAAAAGATATGTAGAAAGATTCACCAATCTCAGTTTAGATCCAAATTCTGAAAATTACATGGCTAAACAAATTGGTGACCTTTACAGAGAGTACGACAACTCATCAAGAAGGTTAATTGAGTACGGAAGTTATCCAAACCGCTCCTCTATCATTAGAGTTGAAATGGCAAACGCCGTAGATACTGGTCAGACTGATCCTGAGCTTCTTCCATTCGGGGCAGAGGGTCCAATGAAGTTCACTGACTTTGAAGTGATCACAGATGATGAACTCGTCGCCGCAACTGCAACAATTACCTTTACTGGTGATGCGACGGTTAATCAAACGATTGTTATCACATCCACTGACGGCACTGAAAGAACTTATACTGCTAAAACAGAAGGTAATGCAGGGGCTGGTACTTATGATTGTAACAATGGTCCAGAGACATCTGCAACAACGCTGGCTGCGGCAATCAATAATGCAGCAGGACATTCAGGAAAAATCACTGCAACGAATCCAACGGCAACTTCGATTTTACTAACACAAGATGTCGCAGGCGTAGCCGGAAATAAGGCTATCACCAACAATTTGAGTAATTCGTCAGTTGTAGGTGGCTCCGGTGGTTCCAACACATTTCAGGGAGGCTCTGATGACACTAACCCAGCTAACGGAGTTATTGGAGAAACCTCTCCTGTGACAGCAGGAACCGGCTCCAATGGAGTATTTATGGCTCCAACCGGATCTACTGAGGGATCAACTAGTGTTATTCTTCAGTCCTTCAAGACAACCCCAATCGCATTCACGGGGTCTGTTAAATTCCCATCCGTACCTTTGAGAGTTAGTGCTTCTGACGGAGATATTTCTGATCCAACTGAAGCTTACTTCGGGGTGCAGACCAACAGGTCAACAGGGTCTGTAGTGTTTGAAGAAAGCATTTACGATCTCTTGTACCCACTTCCATCAGGATTAAACCAGACTTATTCCAATACAGCCAACAACGCTAAGGTGTCTTGGTACTTCTCATTGGATGACTTGGTTGCTAACTACAAAGGATCCGTAACCAATAGAGATAGCGTCTATTACCAGTCTGGCTCCAGAGCAGGTGGTTACTCAATGACTGCTATCAGCGGATCTTATAAAAAGATTCTTGACATTGGATATGACAGATTTACATCTGTGTTTTACAATGGGTTCAACGGCTTTGATATTACAGAAGAAGAGCCATTCAATTCCACTAGAGCACTCCCAGAGGGCTCGGCGGAAACAACCCATGCAATGTTCTACTCTACAAAGAAGGCAGTTGACCTATTTGCAGACCCAGAGTTTATTGAGGCAAACATTTTAACTGCACCGGGAATTGTCAATGAGGGTATCACAACCCACATGATCAACACTTGTGAAGATAGGGGAGATGCCTTAGCAATTATTGATCCTAGAGGTGGATATTTGCCAGCTTCTGAAAATGAAAAAGCAGAGAAAGATAGAATCAAGCAATACACAGGTTCACCGTTTGGAGCAATCTCTGCACACGTTAAAGAAGTTGCTGATAATTTAGATTTGAGAAATCTAAACTCAAGCTACGGTGCTGCATACTATCCGTGGGTTAGAATTTCGGACACAATTAGTGGAAGAAACTTGTGGGCTCCACCTTCTGTTGCTGCTCTTGGAGCCTTGTCTTTCTCTGAAAAGAGAACAGCACTTTGGTTTGCTCCAGCAGGATTCAATAGAGGTGGATTGTCACAGGGCGCAGCAGGAATTCCTGTCACCAACGTAAGAAGCAAGCTAAGTTCTGCTGAGAGAGACTACTTGTATGAGAGAAACGTCAATCCAATTGCCTCTTTCCCAAGTGAGGGTATTGTGATCTTTGGGCAGAAAACCTTGCAAGTAACCCCATCCGCCTTGGACAGAATTAACGTTAGAAGATTAATGATCTTTGTGAAGAAAGAGATTTCTAGAATTGCTTCCACATTGTTGTTTGAACAAAACGTAGAAGCTACTTGGTCGCGCTTTACTGGTCAAGTAGGACCTTTCTTGGAAAACATTAAAAACAACTTCGGTTTAGATGACTTTAGAGTTGTGTTAGATGAAACAACAACTACGCCAGACCTTATTGATAGAAACACTATCTACGCTAAGATATTCCTAAAGCCAACAAAAGCTGTAGAATTCTTCGCCATTGATTTTGTGATTACTAACTCAGGCGCAGGTTTTGAAGATTAAAAATAAATTAAGAAACTATTTATATTAAAAGGAACACAAAAAAATGGCAATAAACGCAGGACCAAAATTTTGGGCTAACATTCAGTCCGAACCAAAAAGAAAATATAGATTTGTTTTGAATCTGGGCGGTCTTGACCACTGGGTGATTACTAGAGTAACTAGACCTTCTTTCAATATTACTGAAACAGAACACTCTTATTATAATCACAAATTTTATTATCCCGGAAGAGTGGAATGGCAGACAGTTTCATTCAGCTTAGTGGACCCGATTCATCCTGATGCAACTGGATACATCATGGGTATTCTCGGACATTGCGGATATAGATTCCCTGAACCCGGAAAGTTCAAGTCAATCTCAAAGAAAGCAGCTGTTGAGGCTTTAAAAGAACCAAAAATTAGAGCTAAAAATGCAGAGGGTCAAACTGTTGAAGAGTGGACCTTGAAAAATGCTTGGGTTAAAAATGTAAACATGGATTCTTTTGAATATGCTTCTGATGACATGTTAACAATGGAAGTTGAACTTCGTTATGATTATGCTACTTACAAGAGTGATTCTAACGGCGGCGCTGCTTTGCCTCCTGATGTGCTAATCAACAACGGATATGCCGCCCTTAAGCCAAGCAGTTAAGCAAGATTTAACTTCTATTAAAAAAAAGATTAACAAGAATGCTTCTTTGTAGTATATACTATAAGAGGCATTTTTTTTGTTTCTTATAGCACCATACAGAATGAGGATTACATGACAGATAGAAATAATGAAGATCGTTTCGGCGCACACGCCCCGGACACTTCTCCCGTTACGCCTTCCCCTCCAGCACAACTTGAGTTTGCAGTGCCTACTCACTTTGTTGACCTACCGTCAGAGGGCAGACTGTATCCATCCGATAGCCCCCTGCACAAAGTAGAGTCGGTTGAGATGAGATACATGACAGCTAAGGACGAGGATATTTTAACAAACAAGTCTTTAATAAAAAACGGAACAGTATTGGATAGGCTACTACAAGGCTTGTTGGTAGATAAGGCAATCAAGCCAGAAGACTTTTTGGTGGGAGATAAATCAGCGCTTATCATACAGGCAAGAATTAATGGATATGGCTCAGAGTATGAAGCGAAGGTAGCATGCCCTAGTTGTGGAACTATTGATAATTTTGAGTTTGATCTAGAGCAAGCTTATGACAAAAAATCATTAGATTTTGACAACTTATCAGCCGCCAAGACTGACTCTAACACTTTTATTACCACTGTTCCACTAAGCAACGCAGAAGTAGAAATTAGGCTTTTAACTGGTAAAGATGAGAAAATAATTGCAAATACAAATCGGATGCGAACCAAGAACAAAATGCCCGAATTAACCTTGACAGAACAAATGCTTTATTATATAGTTTCTGTTAATGGCAATTCGGACAGATCGTACCTAAGTGCTTTCATTGACACCATGCCAGCTTTGGATGCAAAACACTTGAGAACTGTGTATAAAGAGATCAACCCAGCTGTAGAATTGGTTCAGCAGTTTGAGTGCAACGCCTGCGGATATGAGCAAGCATTGGAGGTACCGTTTACCTCTGAATTTTTTTGGCCTAAGTGATGATTACATTGAATCGGTATATGAACAAATATTTCAACTAAAGCACCACGGCGGGTGGAGTTTTATTGAAGCATATAATTTACCAATTCAAATTAGGCATTGGTTTTTGAATAGACTTGTAAAACATTACGAAGAGCAGAATAAGCAAATTCAAAAGTCTAACAATCTTGGAAGATAAAGACCGGCTCTTAATAAGGGGTTTTGGTCTTTTTTTTTATTATTTAATACTATTTATGAGGTGGAGGTTTATATAAAATGTCTGAATTAAACGAAAATGAACTAGCTTCTATTGAAATTAATCTAAACCCCGAGACAATTGATGAAAGTTATTTGTCCGCTCTTGGCGCTCAGGTGGAGTTGTTGCTCAAGCATATGTTTGGGTTATCTATGACGCCAGCAAAGATCCGAGGCACAAAATCTCAGGTTTCCTCTTTCGCACGAGCACTTGGGAATGAACGGCGTTATTTGAGTTCTTTTGAGCGTCACGGTCTTGGTGACCCAAAAACAATGGCAGACCGACACAAACTAGAGAGGGCTGTAATGGCATTTGAAAGAGAAACTGGAATTAAGTGGCCTTTCAAATAGGAATTAATACATGGCTATTAGCGAAGATGAATTAGTAAAGCAAAATGAATTAATAGAAAAGCAAGTCAAACTTCAAAGTGAACTAAGTCGTTTGAGAGGCGAAGATGTATCTAAAACAAGACAAACCATGGATACTCTGCGCGAACAATCAGCCATGGCGCAAGAGTTGTATGAAATTGCTAGCTTGGAGTTTGAAAATGACGAAAAGAGAGTAAAGTTCTACGAACAACAAGAGAAATTTTTAGATAAACAACTCCAAGCTGGCAAAATTAGTTTCGAACAACAGCAAAATACTAAAAAACTATTAGATGATATTCAAGCTGCTCAAGCCGCAGGCGATCAAGATGCCATTGAAGCAGCCAAAAAAAAGCTCACAGCACAACAAAGCATCACGAGCGAAATGCTAGCCTCCTCCAGAGCCGCCGCCACTTTAGCTAACAATGTGGCGCGTGTTGTGGGGTTTGATGACCAAGCTGTAAAATTAGGACAGTCTTTTGGCGCTGCATTCAAGCAGCCTGTTCAATTCGCAAAAGTATTTGGACAGGAGCTGGGCGATCTTGTATCTCCATCTGGAGTCTTCGGGCAAGTGATAGCAAATACATTTTTATTGGCAGGGGGACTTGCTAGGCAGGAAGCCGCTTTTGTAGCTGCCACTGGAATAACTCAAGATTTTAAAGACGATGTTATGTCTCTGAAATCAGAATTTGGAGAGCTAGTAAGTGTCTTGGACATATTTCCAGTTTTAACACAATTGAATCAGGGATTTATTGGATTCAAAGATCTTGCCAAAGACACGCAGATGGAAATGTCAAGGGCAACAATTGCCTTAGAGGGCTTTGGAATTGCCTCTTCGCAATCAGCAGATATTCTAAATGAGCTAGTTAAACGAGCAAGACTGCTACCAGAGGAGGCTAGCAAGGCACTTTTGACAGTTGCATCTTTATCTGAAGAAACATCATTTCCCTTAAACGAAATTGTGGATAGCTTTCAGGGCGCACAAAAAGAGTTAAGCATTTTTGGTCCAAGAGGTGTCAAAATATTTGGTCAGTTAGCAAAAAGCGCATCTAACATGGGACTAAGGGTAGGTGAAGGAACCCAAATGTTGCTCAAGATGACGCAGGGTTTTGATACATTTGAATCAGCAGCGTCCAAAGTAGCAACAATCAATGCCTTCCTTGGTGGCTCTTTTATTGATACTTACAGTATGGTCATGGCTACAGCAGAGGGTCCCCCCGCACAACTTAATTTATTACAATCTGCGCTGGACAATGCTGGAATAACCGCTGATAACTTTGGGGATAATATATTTAAAGCCAAAGGTCTCGCTGACGGTTTCGGAGTTTCGGTGGATAATTTAAGAGCCTTTATGTCAGGGGAGATTGATGAGACCGAAGTTTTTCTAACAACTCAGGACAAGATGAATAAATTGTTAGAAAGTGCAGTAGACCCCATGACAAAATTGTCAAACGCAGTTCAGGATCTAAGTGCTTTTGTCAGTGAAAACGCAGACAACTTTAACACGCTGCTCTCTGGAGTTACAAAGCTCGTAGATTTCTTTGCTAACAACTTGGCAGGTCAAGTGATTGGGATTACCTACATGTTAAGCGGCGTACTCGGTCCTGCACTTCTTGGACTTAAGCCTGCTTTTGTGGGAATAGGGTTGGCAATTGCAGGCATCGCTGGCTTCTTTTATATTTTTGACGAATTGATTGACAACATGGCTGAATCCCGAGAGGGAGCACTCGCTCTTGGAGCAGCACTAGGAGCTATTTCTGGCGCAGTAATGGGAGCGATTAAGGGTTTTGTAATGAGCGGAGGAAACCCTCTTGGAGCACTCGCCGGAGGATTGGCTGGCGCATTTGCTGGCGGCTCTGTTGGCGCTTTAGGGGGAACCCTCGCGTATGACGAACCTGATACAAAAACAGTGTCCCAAGGAATAGGTTCAATTAGCACGAACCCGACAATGCAGGATGGATTTGTGCAGACCGACTCACAAGGCAACGCAACGATTACACCGATATCAAGAAAGGACCAGTTCTATTCAGCGAAGGAAGGCGGAGCAATACAGAAAGCAATAACCAGCAACATTGCCATGGTCGCCAATTCCTCAGAAAAGGCTCAAGGAGGCTTTAGTGAAAAAGATTCAAAACTTCTGAAGGACTTCATTGACGCAGTAAAGAAAGATAGAGACAGACCAATCCAAGTTAGCTCTACTGTAAAGATGCCTAATGGAAGAGTGTTAGCTGAAGTTGTTAATGAGCAGAATGACAACAGGTACAATAGAAGGTTGTATTAAGGAGGGATTTTAAAATGTCAAAAGGTATTGTATTTGCACCAAACGTATCTGAAGAGACCACTCATAGCACATTGTTTGTCAAGAGGTACGGAGTTGCAACAGGTGAAGGCACTTTTAAATTACCCGTATTTCTAGAAGATTTCTCTGATTCTTATAACTCTCAGTGGGAGAAACAATCCGTATTTGGAAGATCTGATCCAATGCAGTTTTACGGAGGCACACAGAGAAGTATATCAGCTACGTTTGCCCTTGTTGCACCTAGTGTTTCCTTTGCCCAAGCGAACTTGTCACTAGTTAAAAGAATGACGCAGGCACTATACCCTAGATATAAAGAAGGGGCTATATCTTCAACCCCTTTAATCGGGCTAAAGTTTGAAAATTTCATCAGAGAGGGCAATGATTATCTAGTTGGAACCATGGGCAACTTCTCCGTTACACCAGACTTTGAAAGCGGAGTGTTTGGAAAGCAAGATTATTTTAATGCAACAGAAGAGCATGTAATTGTAAGTGCAAACGAAAATAATCCAAAAAAGCAAAAATCAATTACAAGTCTTGTTCCCGATGGTGTTGAAATATATCCTAAAATAATTCGTATTTCTTTTGATTTTACCCCCATCCACAGAAGCACCTTGGGATTCACCGGGGCGGACGGAGTTTTCTCAGAGTCTAGTTTTCCTTATTTAAATAGCAACGAAAAAGAAGCTGCTGCATTCCAAATTGATGCGGCATATGCGAAACTAATGAGTGAAATTGATAAGGGTCGCGAGATGATTAATGAAGTGTATAAAGAGAGAAAAGAAGACGCTATTAAACCTGATACATCAAATTTTATTCCGAATGATGAGCTTAATAAGACTCCAAACGCAGCGAAAGAAGCCCATACCGCTCCGGGATCACCTGCGGCTCACAGCCTTAGTGCAGCAGATAAAGCATTGGTTTCTAGTATAGATAACGAGGTTGAGCAATATCACAAATTCATTCAAGCTTCCGAAGACGAAGCGGTGATCAACTCCTTCTTCGCGCACATAAAAAAGCTAGAGGGAGCTAAAGAGACAATTGTAAATCGTTAGAAGTCACATTCTAATCTAAGAAGAGGATATAAAAACATGGCAAAGAGATACAAAAAATCATCCAAGTTTCAAAACAACAATCCAATGTACTCTGAAAAATTAAGCAAAAGAAAAATTAAATCCATTGAGCAATACCCCACTTTAAAATTAGGGTATCCTGATGGATTAGAGGCTTCAAATCTAATTATCCATACCCATATATGGAAAATGGGTGATAGTTATACCAAGTTGGCTAACAAATTTTATGGTGACCCAAAGCTTTGGTGGGTTGTGGCTCACTTCAATCAAATACCAATTGAGGGTGATATACACTACGGTCAGCAGGTATATATAGCAGAGCCTTTAGAGGCTTTATTAAATAGCTTTGGAGTTTAGAAAATGAGTAGGGCTGTATTAGACGAAATTGCAGAAGTAACGAATGCCAAGTCTAAAACTGGAACATTAGACATGAGTATAGCAGAGCAGTGCTTTTTGATGTCTAATATAAAGACAATAGCACTTAATCTATCATCTGGTGCTGGAGGGGCATCTTCGGTTTCTGGTGGAGGCTTAACCCAGAGAAATTTTTTTAATTCTGCAACAGGCGGAGATCTTAAAGGTTTTCTTGGGGTGAACGCAGAAAATCCCGCTGTGTTAATTTCGCGTCTAAAAAAAACAAGCAAACAATCAAACATAGAAAAACTTTTGGCTATGAATAACCTCCAAATAGCAGGATTAAGTCCAAAAATAAAGCTATACAAAATAGTCAGAGATATTGATAGGAATCCAATTGTTGAGGGTTTGATACCATTCTCAAACAATTCAAAGTCTTCAATATTCACCTCAGTCCAAGGTCGCGGAGACGATGTTCAAATAGAAAGTGTTAGTTTTGATTTTAAGAATCAAAATCCTTTTGGAGCCGGTCGCCTTGTTGATGTTAGGATGGTTATTATAATGAAGAATGGCTACTCTCTCACAGAGCCCCGCTTTTTAGATTCTGTTAAAAATCTTGGAGCCGGGGGAACTGGTGCCACTGTTGAAGACGCACTTAAAATATTTAAATTTTCTGATCTTTTTCTTAGAGACACAACCATAAGCGCCTCTAGTTATGACGGACTAGATTATCAAATCAGAGCAAATATTGGATGGGAGCATGAAGGTCATGGAAGTGTGCGCGAGTCCGGTCTTAAAAGTGCCGGATTTGGACCGAACGAAAAAGAAGTGCTGGAAAGCCAAGAGGTTTCTCTAATATTGGAACTTGCAAATTATGACGTAAATTTTAGACAAGATGGAAAATTTGCAGTTACTTTAGAGTATGTCTCACATATAGAAGTGGAGGCTGATGATGCTAGCACAGATATTTTCAGATCACCGCTAGGACCCGGATCTGAAGCAAAAAAAGACTCAGAACTTTATAAGCTTATGGAGGAACAGCGGGAGATAGAAATACAACTAAACGCTCTTAAACTTCAGGAACAAGCTGCCAGAGATGCTTTAAAAGAATTGGGTAGAAAAATGGATCAATCAAATGAAATGGGCGGATCAGATGGACCATCCAAAGCCTCGATGTCAGCGTTTAAAGAGGGCAAGGCACGATATGAATCTGTGATCAAAGCAAAGTCAGCACAAGAGACCGCGTTACGCGCTAGTAGGGATAGAGTCCGACGCCTTGCATCAGCCCTAACGGTAAGCGCAAGGTCACGCGATAAGGTTATCATGTATTCTAAGTTGTTGGAAGATATATTTGAGCACAGAAGAGTGTATTCATTTTCAATTGATAGATCAGATTTAATATTCTTTTCACCCGAATTTGAAAAAGAATTACTGGGAAATAGACCGGATCTTGCCGACTTTGCCCTTACAGAGCTACAGTCAGTAAGTCAGAATACGATAGACAATGGGTTTTATGAGGCTATATCTCCGGGCGGCATTGATTATTCTGAACAAATAAATAGGCACTTGCAAGCAGTAATAGGGGGAGACAGCCCTAATGTTGCCGGTGCTACTCCGGCACAATTCTCGGAAGCAATAAGAAGAATGGAACAAGAATCGTTGACTTTCTCCGCCTCAACCCTATCCTCGGCAGTCAGACCCCCTTCCACCACCGGAGGATCCAGCGGTCCCGGTGGCTCAACTGGACCAATAAGAACAAACGCAGATGTTATAGACCCATCAAAGCACGAAGTTTATTGGTTTTATTATGGAGATCTTGTTAGAGCCGCATTAAATATAAACAACACCATAGATGCAATGAGAGAAAAGCGAATGGGTATAGTTTTGGGTACAATAGGATATAACGAAGAAAGGGGCAGGTTTGGGTACTCATCTGCTGATAAAACCGAAGAAGTTTTAATAAATCTTGCTCACGTTCCAATAACATTAGAAAAATTTTATTCCTTTATGAAAAAAAATGTTTTGGATAAAAACAAAACAAGATACACAATTATGGAATTCATGAAGGATACTCTAAATCAACTAGTTATACCAACAATCAACACAAGATGCTTCGGTAGAGGGCTTGCAAATCCAGTTAAAATAAAATCAACTTTCATTGAGGGGTACATGGATGATACTGATATAGCTTCCGGAAGAGACCCTCTCTTGAACCGCCTTGCAGG
>CEUT01061962.1_pt1 | contig 16160 bp, 4 predicted proteins | sample 531401 | NCBI WGS metagenome assembly CEUT01 (sample SAMEA2622821, study PRJEB7988) | marine metagenome | biome: marine biome (ENVO:00000447); feature: surface water layer (ENVO:00002042); material: "saline water (ENVO:00002010), including plankton (ENVO:xxxxxxxx)" | depth 5 m | reverse complement strand
AGTTGGCGACGAACCACATGGCGTCGTCAGCATCACGCTCACCAGCCATGGTCTCTGCCAGTGCAGTTCCGAAGTTAGAGAACACGTTGTACCCATACGGGAGTGGGATCTTGATGTAGTTCTTACCGTCGTACATCATGATCAAGTTCCGCTCCTTCTCGTAGTCGGGGATCTTGTTGTAGAACAACTCGCCATCCTCGTCTTCGTCGGACATCGCCATGTTCAGCATGGCGACAAGTCCCGACGTCAGAGCCAGGCCCATCATAATCTTCTGTGGTGTACTCAGCTCCTTGCTGAATGTGCCATCCACATTCTCCACGGTCTTCAGCTTACCAAGAGATCTGAAGAGCCTGACGCTACCCTGGATCGATGCGTTGAAGAACAGGTAGTATGCGTTGGCCACGGCTCCGTACTCACCAGACTTGTTGAAGTTCACGGTGATGTTCTTTGCGAGCTGAGCTGCGTCCTCTCTGGACACGCCAGCTTCGCGGGCCTCGATGTATGATGACAGCCTGATGCTGTTCTCGAACGCATCGTTCACATTTTCAATGTGTTGCAACGAGTTCTGCTCCATCCACTTGATAGCCTTCTTAGCTTTGTTGCCCTCGTTTGTTTCGAGGTCAAGTTCAGCTGCGATGTCTTGCAATGGCTTGACGAATCCCCATCCAGTCTGCCCACCGTCAGCCTTGAACTCATCGAGGTACTTGGCGATTACTGGATCGAGATCCTTGCCCATGACGTCACTCTTGAGCAGCGCCTTCAGGGTGCTAGGCACACGCTGGATGATCTTGCGGGCAACAGAGTGCTTGCCTTTGATCGCCCCGTCTGCAAGCTCGGCTTCAGCGATAGCGTTAGGGATAGCAGAGAGGATGTCTCGCGAGAAGTTACCCACGATAAATTCAGGGTTGCGTGTGGTGAATGCTACCCTCAGGAAGTTAGCGGGCGCGGCCATCAACTTAGACAAGGCGTCCATCTTCTGCACCCCCATGCCCTTGAGGTTGCTTGCGAGTGACTCGTCCTTGAAGATGATGAACTTCTGTTCACCGTTGATACGGACACCGACTGCCCTATCAGCGTTGGTGACTGGCACGTTGTCCGAGACGTTCCAGAGATTGGTGTTCGGGTTACCTTCAGCAAGCTTGTAGAGGGACTGAAGTGCCTCGTTTCTTCTGGCCTTGATTGTAACTGCACCGCTTTGCTGGATGACTTGAGCCACGATGTTCTCGGCCTTCGTCTTTCTACCCCCAGCTTTTTTTGTGGTCGATCCCTTGACGTGAAAACCAATACCGCCTGTAGGGTACGGGTAGTTGTCTACGTCTTGTGAGTCGGTTGCCACACCTGCCAGCGGCACGTAGTTCTTGAACATCTTCTCGAAGGCATCGATACGTGTGTCTGACTCAAGACCAAACTTTCGCATGGTGTCACGTGTGGTCTGTGAAATCTCGTCTACGATAGCAGCAGCCTCCTCAAGGGCTGCTGTCTCTTCCTTAGAAAACGCAGCCAAAATACCTGCTGCTTCTTGATCGGTAAGACCAGACCCGTTTTCTACCCCGTCTCTCTCCTTGAGCATGGCGTTTCTCTCAGCTGCGTGACGAGCGTACATGAAGTCGTTGAGGTCTTCGATCTTGACATCCTTGTTCTTCATAGAGTCCTTGAGCCTGGTGACTACCTTCTCAAGCTGCTCAAGATCGTAGTGAGCCTTACCGTACATCAGCTCTTCTGCTCGCTTGAAGTTCTGGTCTCCCTCAACCCTCTTCCCTCGCGCAGCCTCGATGTCCTCCTGCATCATCATGATCGGAGCGAACTTATCTGCAAACTTGAGGCGGAACCAATCAACCTTTTGCTGGATTGCTGTTCTTGATCTCGGCGCCCAAGAGTTGTTGTTCAAAGAGTTGAGAGCCTCTTCAGGGTCAATACTGTTAAGAACCTCTTCGTTCAGGTCAACTTCTCCAGTGAAGATTCCTTGAGCAACACCAGAAAGGGTTTCAGAGATACCCCTCTCCGCTTTCTTTCGGGTGTCCCTCATTTCCTCGAAGTCCTGCATAAGCTCGGCGTTCTCCTTGGAATACTCTTCCATAATGCGACGCTCTTCCTCGTTGAGTTCTCTACCCTCTCTCTCTGCAACCTCTCTTACAGCCTTCATCTTTCTGCTGATGTCAGATTGCTTCTCCATAATCTCTTCCCTCGCCTTGGCTTCGGCTTTTTTTCCTTCCTTGCTTATTGACTCCTTTCTTTCGATCATCTCTCCGATGGTCTCGTCAGAATCTTTTGTAGCTTGAGAGGACATAGCCATTCTGCCAAGGGGCAAGCTTTGATTCATGCCAAAGAAGTCGGTGCCTTCGCTGCTGACAATGGTGTACTTAAATGCCTTACCCTTTACTTGCTTGACTTCAAAGTTTGTCAAGATCTCAGGAGGCATCCCCTCTCTAAATCTAACCTTTGCTGGCACCTCTCTATACGCAACGACGTGGGCTGCCCCAACATCTTTAAACTTACTAGCCTCAAGCTTTTCTCTAATGTCAACGTAAGACACCCCCAACGCTTTGGCTGATGAAGTCTTTGTACCGAAAACTCTTTTGATAAATGCGGCATTGCTTCGGATAGATCCGTCAACAAACTTGCCCTCTCCGTCTACCTGGAACGCTTGAATAAAGTTTGCAAGAGACGACTTCATATCTGCCTCAGACATCTTGCTAAACTTAGGAAATCCAAACACGTTTCCATCCTTGTCTACGACAGCATGAACACCTAGTCCAGTTCCCGATCGAACGTTTGATTCAGTTGCCCCTCCGTAAGACCTTTCGATAGCAGTTCTAATAGCCCTAAACGTGTAGTTGTTTGCAGTCTGAGGTGCTGCCTTTGCGCCTTCTGTAAACGCGGCAAGAGCCTCTTGCTCAAAGGCTGTTGCAAATCGCTTGAGGGCTAGGCCTTCGAGTGCATTGACAGCTTTGGAAATCATGTCAATGGCACGAGGGTTAGACATGATGCTGTCTGCCTGCAAACTGAATGCCACGAGAGTCATCACAGTTTGGATGTCACCCGTGCCGTCATTCACTCTTTCCGCCTCTTTTCTAATCGCCTTCTCAAGAGCCTTGACCATCTTGTCGGCGTGAGATCTAGATGCGTGAGATGACACAGCTCCGTCTACATTTTCCGTGCCGACACCAGAAGACCTTGATGTCTTATCGTACTGAATTGCGATAAAGAATCTACCCAAGTGTTCTCTCAATGACTTAACCTGGTTGGTAGTCTTGCTCCACTTCAACGGGACGCCCGCTGAAACTGGATCCTCAACAGCGTTGAGAACCTGCTCACCGCTCACGTCATTGTCAAAGTCTGCCTCTGGATCAGGCTGAACAGAGTCCATGAAGTTGTCTACGGCAGTTTCGTCAGCAACCGTGTCTCCCAGTGGACCGACTCTAGATCCAGACTTTTCTGCAAGCCGATCGATTACTGCAATGTAGTTGTCCTCGTTCGGATCTTTCTTTCTGACAAGCTCATTCATCTCAAGCAGCGCTTGCTTGACATCACTCAGTCTCTGTTGCTCCGCTTCGGTGAGATCAAATCCTGCGGGCAGCTTTGCCTGAAGCATTTGAATGGCGTCGAGCTCCGTGGTAAGTTTAGGTGCGTGTTTGCTGTATGCTGTCTGGCTGTACAGGTTTCTCTGATACATCGAGTACAACCTGGGCCTCATGTCAATGATGTTGCCCTGCTTGTCCTTCTTTGGAGTAGGAGTCTTGATGTCCTTGACCTTGCCGTCTGCGCCAATGTACTGAGCCTTAGCAATATAGTCGTGCTTTCCGTTGCCAGTCATGGCTGCCCAGTAGTTTCTCCAGTGCCAGTAGTCCCTGAACTTCATCGTCTTTCTACTGGTGCTTCGTGCTATGCCGAACTTGTCTACGTTAAGGAACAAGAAGGTAATCTCTTTGTCGATGAGATCTGGGTATGCTCTTGACTTCAACGAGTTCCTTACAGAGGACTCGGTTGAAGACAAGTTGGTGTCGACATTGATTTTAGATCCAGTCTCTGCCCCTGCAGCAAAAGCCTCTGCCATGCCGCGAAGGTCTGTCTCGTTGTTAATCAAGTAGTTCTCCGCGTAGGCACCATGCTTAGCTCTGATCAGGCTGTTAAAGAAGTTGATGATACGCTGGACGAATCCAGTTCTTTGCCTGTCCAGTCTACGAAGTCCATCTTCGTTTGCAATCTCAACCATGAACCCAACGATGACCTCTTCGTCCTGGACTTGCTGAGATTCTTTGCTGTAGGTTCTCCTGATTGCCTCAATCTTCTTTGGATCCCACTCCTTCTCAATTTCTTGGATGACTCGGTTCATCACTCTCCCGTCCTGCACGAGGTCGTGGATCATAGCGTGGACAAACTCGTGCTTGATGACTGCGTTTGTAGACTCCTTCGAGATATGGATCTGCTTCCTTGACGGAAGGTAGAATGCACGAGACGTAGATAGCTTTTGTGGATGAGCCTGAACAAGAGCAGCTTGGTTCTCGTGAATGATCACCTCTACATCAAGGGCCTTCAAGAGGTTTCGCAAGAGAGATACAAAGTTTGTAGGGATTCGATTCGCTACTGCGTCTGTTAGGTCTTGAGGAGAGTTCAAGATAATGGCCTTCTCCAACACCTGCTCTTCTGTTCTTTCTTCGGTGGTCTCTTCCTCTTGTTCTTCTGTGCGCTGTTGAGTTACTTCTTCTTGGTCTTGATTTGCGTCATCTTCTACTTGAGCTCTAGGCAATCCCTCCTCCCTTGGGAGAGACTGAGTAGCAATCTCTTCCATCCTAGCAGCAGCCTGGGCGACGCCCTCTACGTTGCCAGCCCCTTCCGCTGCGCTTGCTCTGTAGTACTCCCTTCTTAGTTCGTTTCGTTTGTTCTTGAGAGCAGAGAGCCGTTGACCGAGATAGAGGACGGCCTCTTCATCTGCTTCTGTTTTAATTTCAACCCCATTGATAGACTCAAAGTCATCCACGGTGTCTTGAATGGCTTGATCAACATCTTCAAGTGCATCTTCAAACTTTTCAAGAAGGGTGAGTTGATTCTCTTCTCCCTCGTACTTAGATGTAATCTTCTGGCGCTCCTCAATAAGGGCTTCCATCTCACCCTTAATAATCTTTCTTTGAGAGTCTTCTTTGGTGCCATCAATCTGCACCAATCTCTTGTTGATCTCGCTGTCAATCTCAAGGACTCGATTGAATCCATCACCGTCTCTTCTTCTGAGCACACGGTAAACTCTGTTTCTGCTGGCGGCAATTTTGTCCTGCCTGTCCCTAATGTTTTTGATTTCAGAGTCGATCTTTGCAATCTCTGAATCGGTCAAGTCTTCTGACAAGGCCTTGTTAATTAGCTCTTGTGCTCTCTGATGCAATTCAGTAGCCTCTTTGTGCGTGATGTCGCCAGGCCTGTCCCCCATCATTGCGATATTGACTGCCGCTCTGTATGGAGCACCAGCAACCCTGAACGCACCACCCATCAACGCACCACCAATGCCTGCCTCTTTAATTCTAGCAAGCACTTCACCACCACTAACTTCTTTTCCAAGGATGTTTCTTTCGGACTGGATTGCGGCAAGTTCCTGAGCAATCTCTGTCACGGCCTCTCCACTTGTCGCTCCAATAAACTGAGCTGTAGATCTAGCCACTGCATTTCTTGCAAGAATTTGACCCACTGTTGACGTGGCCGCCTTGCTGCCTACTCCAGACAAACCAAATGCCGCTGCAAGGAAGGAGTCACCAGCACCTTCGACGACACCCATCAGGGCACTGTGAGTGTACTTTTGAGCGTTCGAAAGGTTGGGGTCATTGGCAATGCGCTGGTAAGTAGACGATCCCCTCGTCATCATGTTCAGAACTGCAGGGGCAGTCTTCTGCATTTTGAGAAATCTCCTGCCGTATGATAAGGCCCGTGCTCCGAGGCTTCCTCCTTGGACTATTGTAGAGCCACCGCCTGTAGCCATACCTGCTGCAATAGACATGATCAAGTGAGGCACCTCTCTTACTCCAAGTCCCAAAACTGCTGGGAGAGCATTGCTAAAAGTAAGGTCAGTCAAGCGCTCAGGAGCTCCTTGAGAATAGTTTAAAAAATCCCGAGCTTGCTCTGTAGTGTTGGTGATTTTGGTAAGATCATCTCCAATCTGTTCGAGCGTTTCAGACGGCTCAAACCCGAGCGTTTGTCTTGTGCTTTCAAGAGCATCCACAGCAAGCCCAGCAAATCCAGTCCCGAGGGAGGAAAACGTAGCAGTGAGCATGTCATCCACAACCTCAAGGCTTCCGTAAGAAGGCATCTTAATCGCGCTGGCTAAGTCTGTTCTGCCTTCCTGCTTGAGGATATCGATTGACTCCCGCCTTAAATCGTCGTACTCTTTAGCTTTCTGAAAGTAATCCTGGTTGTAAAAGTTGCCGATAATTCCAGCAGGGCTGGCTGGTGCCAAGACTGCACTGAGGCCACCTGTCTTGTCATACATCCCCTTGGCGGCTTCAAGGCTTGCTCTGCCAGCAGAAAGATCGTCAGGCATAGCATCAATCTTTGCCTGTCTCTCTTCTACTTGCTTCTGCCTTTGGCTTACCCTGTTCTCAAACTCCTTGTCTTTGGCACGAGCAGCTTCATGAGCTTGTTGATCTGAGATCTGCTTTAGGACTGAACTCCTGTCAGCTGCAGAGTAGTCCGTGTTGTGCTTAACGTACATGCTCGCAGCCAGTGGGCTGAGTTTATTTTGAGCGATGTAGTCAAGAAGTTGTTGCTGCTTTTCGTTCATGTTATGCCCTTTCTACCAGGATGCTGTCCCTAGCGAGCTCTTCACCAAGGCTATCTACAAATATAACGATATCTGCAGTGTTGTCTGAATTGGGGACAAGCTTGACGAATACGTCTCTCTCACCCGCAAGTTCTTGCGTAACCTTGTTTTGAATCTCAGGGGGTAGATTAGCAATAGTTTCTGAGGATTCTCTAGCAACCTCCTGTTGCCTCTGCCTAATTTCTGGCCCAATCGCATCTATAGGCTCGCGCTGCTCAGGAGGTGTTGTCTCCTGAGCTGGCTCGCTACCCACTTCAGAGTTAGACTCTTCGGTGTACTCGAAGCTAGCGTCTGTTTCCGTATCGTCCGAAGAGAAGAACCTTTGGATGCCGTCAATGAATCTACTGAATGCGCTTCTCTGTGGTGGCTGCATCCCCTTCGTCTCGTACTTGCCTGTGGTTGGGTTAAACACAATGACTCTTTCTCCGACAACCTCCCCATCGACAACGACATCTTTATCCCCTCTGAACTTAGCGCGTTCAGGCACGTTGTAGAAGCCTTGATCGTTCCTGTCTTCCTCAGAATAGAACTCTTCTCTCACACTCTGTGGGAGTCGGTTCAGTGTCAGCTCTTCTTCAGTGTCAGCAACACTGCCAGAAGATCTAAGCTCTTGTTCTTGCGCCTCTTGTCTTTCTGATTGAGTTGTTGTGGCTGTTTCGAGTTCATCAGCATCCAATCCGCTAGTGTCTACCTGACCGCCTCTTCTCTGTACTTCGTCTCTCTCGTAGTATCCATTGATAATGCGGGCGTTCTCTCTGCTTTCTCTGGTCTTCTGGTTGTCCTTCGATTCGCTGATCATATCGGCGATGATGCCTGTACCTGCAACCTCGTTCTCAATGTTCTGATACAAATCAGAGTCAGGTCCAATGACTCTGAACACCTGTCTTGTACCGCCAGGAATCACATCCCCTGTATCTGTATCAACCTCTTCAAGCTTTTCGTCGATGTAAACAAGCATCGTGCCGTCGGACTGCATGTTGAAACCTCTGAGCTGCTCGTTATCTGCGAGTCCAGTCATTTCTGTAGCGTTGTACCCTTCACCCGCAAACATCTCTACATCATAAGCCCCAAGGTATGGATCTTCATAAATGCCTGTCCGCTGCTGAGGTGGCTCTTGTCCTTGTCGCGTTCTGATCTGACCACTAAACAGCTCATCAAATCTCTCTTGTTCCGCCTGGTCTCTAACCCTGCTTGCAGCTCCAGCGATGTAGTCTGCCTCAAGGCCGCCGTAGTAGCGCAATGCCCTCTCAAGATCTTCTGGTGACTGCTTGATCTCAAAGATCATTTGCTCAAGCTGACGCATTCCCTGCTCCCCTTCAAGCGTCTCAAGCTTCACACCCTTGACGTCATTGATATAGTTGTAGATAGCAGTCTCTTGATAGGGAGACGTATCGTACATGCCCGTCTCAACAAAGGCTTCGATCACTCTGTCTCTTCCCGACTTCCTGACTACGTTACCATCAGGATCGATGATTGCATCCTGGTCGATGATAGGGATGTAGGTTTGTTTGTTAGCCGCTGCCCAAGAGCCCTCAGCCTTGATCTCACCAAACTTGTTCCTGCCTCCAAAGTAGAGTGGGTTCTCCCCGTTGTAGTAGCCATCCTCACCCAGCAGCATACCTTGTGTCTGCCCCTGGCTGATGTACATCTGATTGGTGGTAGGGTCGAACCGAGCAATCACATCTGCGTCTTCAGCTGCAGCAAATTCTTGTTGAGCCTGAGCCAATGTTTTCTCAAAACCTTGTGGATTCTGAACGACAGACTGAAGCTGCTTCAAGCTATTCTTGCGAGCGGCGGTTGCCTTATTGTAGAAGTCGGTTGTAATTAGCTTGAGCTCGTCCACCTTCTGCTTGTTCTCTTTGGATGGGTCTGAAGAGTACATGTCAATAGCATTCTCAAATGCGTTCGCATACTCAGTCAGAATGGTCTTTGACTTTTTACCCAAGTAGTTAGAGTCAGCTTCATACCCCATGAGTAGGGTGTTGAAGTCGGTCATGTTGTTTTCAAAGACCGCCTTGTCTGCTTCTGCCTTTACAATGGCAGCGTCCAGGGCTCCAAGACCCTGGCCCTGAGACTTAATACCTCTTACAAGAAGGCTCATTTCTTAAATGCTTTGAGTGTTTCGTTCGCTTCTTTTGTGTCAGACTTAGAGGGCTTGATCGTTTCGCCGTTAATCAACCGTCTAATAATTCTTTTCAAAAAGCCACGCTGTTCTGGATTGAAGACCAGGGTTTCGTCACCTGTAAGCGTAGCGATTGTCTTGCCGCCCTTCGTCTTGACGTCGTACTCAAGGCTGTGATCAGCAGTGTATTTACCAGGTGTCGTGACAGCACCTCCTTCAGCGAGGTAAAGGTCAGGCATTGTGACCCCTGCCATTGGGTCTGCAGGAACTGTAAACAAAGGATCGTATGTGCCTCGTCTAGCTGATCTTCTGTTGCGGCGTTGTTGACGCCTTGAGACGCCTGTTGCTCTTGTAGCTCCCATACCCATTGGGTCAGAGTAGTCTACGCTGCCAGGGAACGTGTCTCTTGTGACTTGCTGATCGTCAAGCCTTGGGTTGAATGGGCCAAAAATACTAGACTGCTTTGGGCGCCCCAAACCTCGGAATCCACCATACGCCATTGGCACAAGAACCTCGTTGCCGCCCATGGTGGTCGTGATGCCAGGATTGGGCAGTGTTCCCGTGGCGATGTCAAGAGGAACGCCGACCCCTGACCCTGTTTGAATCTGAGGAGTAACACCTGTTTCAATAGGGCTGGTTGGCAAGCTGCCCATTGGTTGCATCCGACCTGGCATAGACGAAAGGTTATTCAGCAACCCTGATGTGCCACTGCTAGCTCTAGTAGCACCCAAGGCGTCAAAACCGAGGGCTTGATTTTTACTGGAGTCACCAATCATGTCCATTGTGTCTGTAAATGTTTCAGTCACAGAGGTGGTTGGATATCCGAAGTCATCCTGCCCAAAGAAGCTGGCGTTAGGGTTGACATTTTCCCCAGAAGCACCGATAGATGCGGCGTTGTTTGCAGCGGCCAAGGCATCTGCTCTTTTTTCAGACCCAATGTTTCGGACTCGACCCGCTATCCTTTGACCCAGCCCTTCTCGCTCGGGTCTATTTTCTAGATATCCCTTCAGCCCCGTAAAGGCACTACCTGCACCAGAAATTGCAGTCTCAAGACCAGCAGTAAAGGCTTCGCGAGCTGCATCCAGGTCGCTCGCATACTGCTGTGATCTGGCCTGGAAGTTCAGGTAGTTGGTTTGCTGCTGGGCACCCGCTAGTGCTGACAGCGCGTCTTGCTGTCGCGCAAAGTCAGCCTCTGCAGCAGCGGCCATGCCTCTCTGTGCTGTAAGTTGTGCAGCATTAGCGCCACCAATCACTGCACGAGACCCAGCTCCCTGCAGTGTCGCGAGGTTGCTTGCGAGAACAGACTGGTTCATAGCCTTTTCTTGCTCAAACTGCTTACTTCTAGAGGCGTTCTGGTACAGATCAAAGTACTCCTGAGCCGTAGCCATCTGAGGCACACCAGCACGCTCAAGTGCCTCGGCACGCGCACGGCCTTGGGCCATTTGATTCAAGCCAATGCCAGCCTGTACAGCTCCCCCCACTCCCTTGAGTGCGTATAGTCCCGCTAATCCAAATGCCATATCTTATTTCTTTGTCAGTTCTGGACCGAGGTTAGATCGATCGTAATGTGTATTGATTGCATATAGCTCCAGGTCTGATGCCGCGGTGGAGCTAAGCTTAATTTTACAAAAGTAATCACGAATAGCGTCACCATAGGTGGACTGATCGAGGATGGCGTAGAGCAAGTCCCCGTCAGCAACGACCCCCGCCGTCGTAAACGTCTCGTTGATGGTAATCACCTTGCCTGCAGCGCCCTTGAGTGTAACCTTTGTGCCTCCTGGCGTACCGTCTGTTGTGACGTATTTGTCTTGAGTCGAGTTATAGAGGTTGCACCCGATAGGAAGACCCAGTCTACCCACCTTACTGGCGAAGTTGATGACGATTCCGCTGTTGAGCGTGGCACCGTCTACCACAGCGGGGATACCGATTTTGTGAGATGTGCTGTTGCTAGACTTGTCACGTGGCATGAGGGCGAAGTAGCTTCGCTCACGCTCCTCCCAGCTGGTGATGTCTGTGTTCTGGTCGCTGGTCGTGACAACCGCATCCCAGGTGTCGCTGTTTCCCTCATAAGAAACAGCGTTGAACACCTTAGATAAAGATGGGTTGGGATTTACCACAGTCTCTACAAGCGCAGTCTTCTGGCTTCCGTAGAATCTAGATCTGGTTGCGTCCTCCGTGTGCTCATGCACAAAGTATTCCTCACCACTGGGGTCTACTGTAGTGTACAAAGCACTGATAAGCTTGTTACCAATGTTCTCAAAGAGAGTAGGCTCGGCACCGCTTGAATTAGAGAACTCGTAGAGAGATGTCCAACGTTTAGACGCCTCGTTGTATGCGGCTACAAACCCATCAAACCCAGTGCCTGAGTGGACAGCAAACAAGACTTCTCCGTAGTCAGGATCGTAACCAGTAAACACCCTTGTGTCAGCCCCGATAACCTTGTCCCAAGCCTCAAGTTTGTCTTGGAAAAAGCTGTCCATGCCGATGTCAGAGATGGCTGTGATGCCATCTCCTGCCAGCTGCAAAGCTTTCTTAGCTACAACATCCAAGAAGTACACTCTTCCGTCACGCATCACAGAAGCCTGGGTTTTACCCCGTGTCCCGTATCTGCCCGAGTAGTAGGAGGGTGACCCGAGGACTGTGTCCGCGCTAGTCAGGTTGTCCGAAGTAGCAGAAAGCTTTACGTTTACCGCTCCAAGAGAGATTCTTGAAGCCTTGCCTGATTGCACGCAAGTCAAGTATCCGTCATTGGTAAAGAGTCGGTCCACGCCTCCGTATGTAGAGTCCAGATCCGTGAAGTTTGCTTTGCTCAAGTTGAAGCTAGACAAGTTCAAGAATGGAGAGTCCGAAGAGTACTTGTCGCTGTACGTAATGGAGTGACGACGGTGGTTCTCTGCAGCGTACTTGTTCGAGAAGTGTGATCTTCCAAACATTCTCCCGTCAGAAGGAAAGAAATGTGATCCTTCTTCGCTCTCCAGATACATGTCTGTGTACTCCATACCCTCGATATCCCAGTACCTGAAGTAGTGGTCTACGTTTTGGTTGGTGGCGTTATCTTCTTTCTTGTTCAGCTTCACAGGAACTCTCTTGTACCAGACATCACCCCCGTTTACAACGATGGGCGATCCATGAGGCAGGGAGTTATCCGATGAGATGTACGGGAGTTCACTGTAAGCCCTGTTGCTTGCCTGCTTGCCAGGAGTATACACCTCAACAACCACGTTTCTAGCCCAGTTCAAAATGGGGAACCAGTGCTTGTTGGTTCCGTTGCTTTCTTGAGTCGTTGTGACAATGTTGTTGGACGAGTTGAACTTAACCTGAACAGAGTCCTCTCTGCCCCAGCCCTCAACCTTTGGGTCTTTGATGATAAGGAAGTCACCCTTGGCCATGGCCATGTCTTTCTGGGAGTTGGCAACGACGTTCCCGTCGTTATCGAGCTCTTCTTGACCTCCAGGGAACACAGCGTTTCTCGCACTAATAGGTGTTGACTTGAGTCTTTCGATTGCCGCGTCCTCGTTGTCCGAGAGATTCTCTTTTCTTTCGTCTCTCGTTGTAATCATGTTGTCGAGGAACGGGAAGTCTTCATTGTCCCCAATCTTTTCAATTACCTTGCTCCCAAGGTCGCTGATTTTTGTGAGAAGCCCTGGCCCATCTTTGCCCTTGCGCTCTCGTCTTTCTTTGCGCTTGTCTCTTCTTCTCTGCTTGGCTTCGTCCCTCTTGTTCTCAAACTCCATCTCAGCTCTGATGAGGTTGACGTCATCAGTAACCGTGTCCCTCCTGAGAATCGTCTTACCAACTACAGAAAACTCAAGGTCTTCTGGGTAGAATCTAGACACGCTCTGGTCATCGTCCTCAATGTCGTAGTGAAGGACTCGGAGGATGTCACCGTCGATGGGGTTGCATACGTGATTTGCTCCATTCTCTCCAGTGTAAGAAGACTTGCTTCCTGACCAACCCTTGAGAGACACGTAGATATTCTTTGACGCATCCTCTTTGGCGTCATCACTGTCGTATTCACTGTAGCTCCAGTAGTTAGCAAAACCACCAGACACAGAGTACTGCTTAAATGTATCAATATCAGATCCGCCGTAGACGATCTGATATTTATCTACCCAGTCGGGCAGGGTCTGTGCTGCTCCATCTTGCTGAGGGAACTTGATCTTGATAGATGCCGTGCCGTGATCGTCCACGTTTGTGGTCTCGCCTAGAGTCTTGACGTAAACACTGCCAAGCTCTCTGACGAACGAAGCTCTTCCCTTCTTGTCGTAGAAGATCATACCGAATGTATGATTGGCACCTCTCTTAAACGTCTTGAAGTCGGTCACCCCTGGGAGTGTCACTTTGTTTGAGTTCCTCACACTGTGCTTAGCTCCAGCAGCATCCGAAATTACTCCGACACGATTGAAGTTTCCATCAGGGTTGGCGTCCTCACCTGTAGTAGCTGTGCCTGATCCGATCTCGATGGTGATGTCTGTAGCGTCGTGAAACTGAAGATAGCACTCAAGGTTGGTTGTGTTCGTTACTTGAACATCAACCTTATACTGGAGCTTGGCCTGGATGATTCTGCAAATGGCAGTTGTTGCTGAGTTTGTGCTGAGGTACGCATCAGACGTGATGTTAGATGTGTTCCTGTAGTGGTTTACAATCGTTACACTCTCTAGCTCGTTCTTGATGTCGGTAACGACATTGGCCCTGGTATCTGTTGTAGGCACTTCGTACACCATCCTAAACCTTACGTCCTCAAGATTCCTAAACTTTGCGGGGTTGGCGTGGCCGACACCAACGTAGTACGTCCCTGTATCGTGAACAAAACTAAATGCGTGAGTCGTGCTGGAGTTAGTGTTTGTGATGAAACAATCTTCATCGGTGTAGAAAGTGAAGTCTAAATACACGTAGGTTCCTGCACTAACCGTCTCTGGAAGATTCTCCAACTTCAGCCTTACAGCAGACTGATTGCCAAGGCTGTTGTAGTCAGCCCCCAAGTCAAAGTGGAACGCCTCGGTACCGATAACCAAGAAGTCGTCGTCGTAAGGGTTGTTATACTCCACCTCGAACTCAGCCTTAATCTCAGGCAGAGCCCTGCCTTCTGTGTAGTTACCATACATCAATCGCCCATCAGCAATGCACTGAGTCTTGGCCTTCAGGGGCACGTTGTCGTACAGCTTGTTCGCTTCGATCAGGGCGATAGGCTCCTGATCTCGGTCACCATAGAATCGGTATGTGCTCTCAGACTCGTCGTAGATGATAGTCTCATTTGATCCTACCGCTCTGGTCAAGTCCTCATCCCTCTTCATCCTGTCAGACAAGTACATGAGACCTGTCTCGTTGTCTCTGTAGTAGATGTTGATCTCCTTGACCTCACTATTGCCTTTGTCAATAGAAACTTCATAGTAGTTTACGTCGTACTTTCTACTGCCGTCCTCTTCCTGTGTGAGCACAGACTGAGGAATAACGCAGTCAGAGATGTTGGACAGGGCACTACGCTCGCCGTCCTTGTACACCCACTGCATGGCAAAGGAGATGTTCTTCCCATAAATGAAGTTGCCATCAAAGTTGATGTCCTTCTTCCCGTCGATAACGAAGTTGTGTACGGGCTTGGTCTTAGCCACACTAAGGAACTCCTCGATGTCCGCTTGAGCAGAGTATCCTCCTGCATCTGAAGAGTCCATAGCCCTAGACACGTTCATCTTCTTGGGCTCCGTGACGTTGTCGGTCAAGTACAAAATAGACTCAATGCTACCCTCTTGATTTACATCAGCCCTGATGATGTCCATGTCCACGAACTCAGGCTTAGTATCAAACAAGTACTGCGTCTCAAAGACTTTCTCGTACTGGATGTCAGATCCGTTAAAGTCAATGCGATATACACCGTGCTTCTTGGGGTTCGCTGACGACGTGTCGTATGCAGCGAAGTACATCATGTTGGCCTCTTCGTCCACGCAGCTACCAAGAATCTCATACGAGCTGTCCTGTGGGATCTGGTCGCCTGCATTTCTATTCTCTACAGGCAGTGTACCCCTGACGTTCTTGAGGACAAATCCGTTGCCTTCATCATCAGTAGAGATGGTGACGTTTTTGGCGTCACTCATCTCATTGGGCTTCAACAGTCTCTCATCGCTAGACTTGTTGAGCGCCTGTGGTGTATTCTTACTACTAGGCATTATCCCTTAGGTGCTTGCTTGTAGTTCTTTCTAATTGTCTTGAGGGCTTCTTCTTTGCTGAACGCTTTCATGCGGGCGTTGGCCTTACGTCTCTCGTTGTAATACTCCTGACGAGCACGCTGCTTCTCCGCGATCGGGACAGCAGCTTTGCGCTCGACGATCTTGAAGTACATGTAAGACCTCAAAGCCTCCTCAAGATAGATGTGGACGGTTGGGTCTGTGGATCTAGCCTCGTCTGCAATGTACTCGATGACAACCTCAGAGATGCTGTTGCGAGTATCCATCTCGATTCTGTTCTGGTCAAGGTTGACACGGTATCCTCCTTCGTACTGGCCGCCACCAACACCGTACAGTCTGCCCTCAACACCACCATAGATGTAGTTCCTGAACACGTAGTCCTCGAAACCGTCTCCGACTCTTGAAGTGCTGTTGTCTGAGCTTTTGGTAGAACCCTTTGAGTCCACCCTGTCGTACACTCCGTCGTTGTCTGAGTCGATGGGGTTGTCATTGGAGTCGGTCTTGTACTTCTGCGAGATGTTGATGTTCTTGTTCTCGCCCAAGACGTACACGATTCCGTCTGTACCCACGACACCAATCTTCACCATGTCTACGAAGTCGTCAGGCAACTCCACCGTATCGTTGGTGGTGTTGACGCTTAGCTTCAGTGACTTGACTCGGTTCATGATGTCGAATCCAAACTCACGGACGCCACGCTTGGCGAAGTTCTTGAGAACCGCCTCGTCAATGTCGTTCACGAAATCGTCGTGTCCCATCGTAAGCAAGAAATCGTTTACGATCTGAGACACTTTAATGGTGTTTCTTGCCATTACTTAGTAGGTTTTGGAACTTCCTCCTTGACGGAGAAGTTGTACATGTCTGCATCCCTCAAATGCAGACCAATCATCTTTGCAATCTCAATGGCCAACTCAGGCTCGTAGTGCTCAGGCATATCGAAATGCCGAGCAGTAGTCTGGTTGGTCAGGTCTGTAGCCAGAGCAGGCAGGTTATCTACAAAGTCACCAGCGTGATTCCTAGATCCAGGCTGCCTGTAGTACCTAACGTGAATCTTCTGAATGGT
>CEUT01038998.1_pt1 | contig 16168 bp, 21 predicted proteins | sample 531401 | NCBI WGS metagenome assembly CEUT01 (sample SAMEA2622821, study PRJEB7988) | marine metagenome | biome: marine biome (ENVO:00000447); feature: surface water layer (ENVO:00002042); material: "saline water (ENVO:00002010), including plankton (ENVO:xxxxxxxx)" | depth 5 m | reverse complement strand
AATATAAATTTATTTATATTTATTATATTATTACTACTCCAAGTTTGAAGGTAATCCAATGGGCCGGCAGGGCAAGAACAGATATTATAGTACTTCAAGAAAACTTAAATTTGCAGGAAAAACTTCCGAAGAATTTGAGGCCATGCTGGCAAACCTGAGCCTGGAAGAAATAATCGCACTTAAGCTGGAAATCTCAGCAAAAGTGATCAATAATAAGTTATACGGTTTTGATCTTTGGAAAGCAGTCCCAAGAATAGCAAGAGATGCAGTTTTAAAATTTGTATATTCGGCCACTCAGTCTAAATCCGATGCGAGCAGGGTATTAGGAGTTAAGCAGGCAGAGTTTTCGAAATTATTAAAGATTTATGAAACTGAAAGCTATTTTATTAGTGAGGAGTAAAAACCTCAGATAGGACAGGAATCGTCGGTCGAATTTAATTTTATGGGATTAAGGTTCAATGTTCGTAACGAACCTAGCCGAGTGTCAAGGGAGAAGAAATCCGAAATTGTAGGGCGGCAAATTAAAGACGAACTGGCATGGCGCAGAGCGAGGAGTTGCGTCCGACCGACTTTTCTTACATATTTGTGTAAAAAATGTCAAATTTTAAAAATCAAAACGCTTTTAATAAAAGAAGAGGATATATAGAGTGCCGGCACAAAAACCTACGGCAAGGAGAACAAAAGAATAATGTGGCAATTTTGGAAATGGAATGGGAAGTACATTCAGGGAGATCTGATTAGTACACACGACAGTAAAGAAATGGCCATCGAGCGAGCAGAAAAAGAATTCAACGGTGGCATCATCTTTACAGAAGAGGTCAGAAGAAGAAAAAAGAGAATTTGGGTTGATGATAAAGCCCACACACCGGTAGGAATTATCGTAAACACATCCAGCGGGGGTGCTAAGGTTTCGACAGGGTAAGAAAGAGAAAGAGTGCAAGCAGGAAAGACACATCCTTAAAAGTTCAAAAACTATAGTTGCAAATAACAACGACTACTTCGAACAGCGCTTAGCCGCTTAATAGGGAGGCTGATCAGGGCCTTCTATCCAATCTGGTCACCCCAACAAACAAGTTGTAAAAATTAAAAAACTCAATGCAACAGGATGGTAAGCATTGTTTTATAACCATCTATCTTTGTCAGTAGGTGATAGAAACTGACTAAGCTTGTGAATGACTTCTATTGGACTTATTGTGGACGCGGGTTCGATTCCCGCCACCTCCACCATGTTTTTAAAAAAAACTAGACAATTTAAAAAAACGGTGTTATAGTATATAAACACTTCACAAAGGAGGCCGAAAGGCATGAAAGTAGAAAACGGACATAATGTTAAAGTCCATTACCGAGGAACACTAACTGATGGTACTGAATTTGATAATTCTCGTACTCGCGGTGAAACACTAGATTTTACTGTAGGTAATGCGGGTCTTATCGCTGGATTTACTGATGCAGTGTTGGGAATGACTGTAGGAGAAACAAAGAATATCTCAATTCCGCCCGAGGAAGCTTATGGCCCTCGCATGGAAGAGGCAATTCAGGAGGTAGAAGCGTCCGCATTTACTTCTATTCCTGATATGGAAGTAGGGGGTTTAATTCAAGGAAATGGGCCTAACGGCACTTTTGTTGCAAAGGTGGCTAATATTACCGAAACTCACGTTACTCTAGACCTCAATCATCCTCTTGCTGGGGAGACTCTAAATTTTGAGATTGAGCTTTTAGAAAGCGTAGAACCTACTGAGACAACCACGACCTAATTTAACTAAATTAGATTTTTTTTAATACTAGAGCGGCTCTTCGGAGCCGCTTTTTTTATTGTTTTAAAACGCCACGGACTATTTACCAAACACAGGAGGTAACCACTATGCTAGATAAAGTAAGAGCAGCAGTTGCTTGTGCTTGTTCTGACCTACTCAGCGGTGATCATCGTTGGTGCGTCCGCGGCGCCCTCGCCGTTGGCGCAGTTGTAGGTTGGTTGGCAGGCGCTAGCCTTTGCTAGGTTAACAAACAATGGTGTTCCCTTGTTTCACTGTTTCGCTGATTCAGTAACGAGGTGGGGCGGTTAGCTGGGTGGAGGCTTAACCAATAATTTAAAAAAAATAATATATTATGATATTATTTTTACATGCAATGGAAATATGGCATGATAAAGGTCTCTGAAGAGATTGACCTTGAAACACAACAAACAATTGACGATATTTGTGAACTAGTTGAACTCTATTACAATGATAAAGGGGAATGCTGTAAGTTTTGCAAGCCTACAATAATGTCTGTAGAGTGCCTGTACAGGGCCTTTGCTGATGTAGCCAACGATGGCGTTAACACATGGTTTTGGGAAAATGGAACATTTAGTTGGTCCAGTAAAGAAAAATACTGGGCTTGGGAAAAATACAAAACGTAAATTAAGTTTTGCAAATAAAACAAGATTGACCCTTGTAGCGGTCAATTTATTAATGATCGCATGGACTCTTGGTCTTATCCACAAGTTAATAAATCTTTGGGAAAAAAGACAGTTAAAATATCAAAGCTTGAAATCAACAAAACAATATGATATTATTGATGTTGTTCCTGTAAATGAGGAGAAAACTGATGAATGAAGAAGTACAAGGAGATTCACCGGAGTTTTTAATCACAGCGATTAGAAAATCAGAGATTAACGGTGAAATTTTAATTGATTATCAGCTCACTAACGAGTTCAAAGACTGGTACAAAAAGAAGAACAATTTAAAGAGATGGTCAAGAAAACGTTTTGAATCTGACCTAAAAGACCTTGTACTGGGCCAAATGGCAGCGACAAGAACTTCTGAAAAATAAATCTTGACTTTCAATTTAATTTGGGTTATATTAATAACATGATGAAGTACGGGTCGCTAGCTCAACAGGTAGAGCAACGGACTTTTAATCCGTTGGTTCTGGGTTCAAGTCCCAGGCGACTCACCAACAATCTTCTGGCCGGTAGCTCAGTGGTCAGAGCAGTCGTCTTATATGCGATTGGTCGTGGGTTCAATCCCCACCCGGCCGACCAAAACTAGCAAGAACAATGAAAAAGAAAATTCATATCAACCAACACAAGATTCGTTCAAACAAGAAAAACGATGAGTTTGAGCCTGTCATTACGGTGAAGACTTATAAATCAAATGATTATTGTCACGAAGCTATTATTGAAGGCCCTTGTAAGGTTGTGTATTCTCCTGATAAACCTCTTTCTTGTGGAGCGAGAGTTTGGATTGAAACTGAATCTGAAGTTCGCTGTGTGATTAAATGAAAAATATTATTTTGTTTGACATGGATGGTACTCTTACAGAGGCCCGCCAACAAATTGAACCACAGATGATTAACCAGATTCTAGAGATCCTAGAGCATGGTCACGAGGTGGGAATTGTTACAGGATCCCCAGAGGAATATGTAAACCAGCAAATTGGTGATTTGATTGATTTGGTGATTGAAGTTGGGCATGGTTCTAACTTTCACATTCTTCCATGTAACGGCACAGAATATATTTTTTACGATGATAATGGTGAACGTAATGAAGTTGTTCCCGATAATATGGAAACTAATCTAGGAACAGAAAATTTTACAGAGCTAATGGCAGCACTCTGTCATTTACAAACAGAAATTGCGGGTGCTTTTTGGAGAGATAAGCTTCCCTTAACAGGAAACTTTATTCAATATCGAGGGTCTATGATCAATTGGTGCCCCATCGGTAGAAATGCAAGTAATGAGCAAAGAGCACAGTTCGTTGCTTTTGATGAAGCCTCGGGCTTTCGAAAAGAGTACATTAGAATTATTAATCAATGGATTGATTGGCGCGAATTAGAATTAACGGTTGCCCTTGGGGGGTCGACTTCATTTGATATTTATCCAACTGGCTGGGACAAAACTTATTGTCTTACTTGGTTTGGAGACCGTATTTGCTGGTTTGTTGGAGATAAATGCAAAGAAGGTGGAAACGATAAGCAATTATATGATACACTAGTAAAGTCGGGTCGAGCATTCGAAACGGCAAGCCCTGAAGATACAGAAGCTATCATCAAGGGGATCTTAAAAACTTTAAGCCCCGATAGCTCAGCAGGATAGAGCAACGGCCTTCTAAGCCGTGGGTCGCAGGTTCGAATCCTGCTCGGGGTACCATTAACAACTAATACAAAGGAAAAAACGTGGGCTATCATTATGGAGACTTTTTAGGCTACGGAAGGAATAGTAGAAATATGAGACGAACACCTTATGACACAGTTATGGTTAGCGGAGGATTTGATCCAATGCACATTGGCCATGTACGGATGATTCAGGAGGCTGCACGAGAGTTTGGCGAGGTCATTGTCGCCGTAAACTCAGATGATTGGCTTCTACGAAAGAAGGGGTATGTGTTTATGCCTTGGGAAGAGCGCGCCGAAATTGCAAGGGCAATTCAGGGAGTAACCAAGGTTGTTGCATTTGACGACTCTGATAACACTGCTTGTGACGCAATTCGTACTCACAGGCCGACTTTCTTTGCAAACGGAGGTGACCGTACTACGAACAATACACCTGAGCAAGCAGTATGTGAAGAAATCGGCGTGCAGATGGTGTGGGGCGTCGGCGGAGGAAAAATTCAAAGTAGCAGTGAGCTGGTAAACGATTCATCAGGACACTTGCGAGTAAACGTTGAGGACTGGCCACATGGGGTATAAGTATAAAGATATGGTTTACAACAACATTCAAACTCTAGGCATTCCACCTGATTCTAAAGTAACTCTTCGATATCAAGAGACAGCAGATTGTTTTTTGATGAATGAGGATGAGGTTGAAACTGCAATTAACGAAACAAATGTTATTAGCAACGTTGCCAGTTTGTTGGCAACTCCAGGCCTAGAGTTTTCTACTAGTTGGCATGAAGATGTTTTAGGTTCTTTACGCGACGAGGGTTATTTAGACGACTATGATCGTGACGGAACCTTTGAAACCTATCTTGCTGAGGTCCTAGAAGAAAACTTTTACGATGTAGAGATTATTGAAAGCACAATTGAAAAGTATGATCATAAACGTGGCGCATGCACTCTTACTGCAGAATTAATTACTACAGTGGGTGATCTGTTAGAAGTCCGTCCATCTTTGTTTGGATGGCGCGCCGAGATTAAAAATGGTCAATCCGTTATTAGTTTAGAGGGTTGATAAGGCAAATGGGGCTGAGGTGTAGTTCAATTGGCAGAGCCCCGGGTTTTGATTCCGGCAGTTGTAGGTTCGAATCCTACCACCTCAACCATAACAAAAAGTCGCGTGCTCGCATCGTCTAACGGTTAGGACTCTGGTTTTTCATACCAGCAATCGGGGTTCGATTCCCCGTGCGAGTACCAATAATCCCCGATAGCTCAGTTGGTAGAGCAAGCGGCTGTTAACCGCTGGGTCACAGGTTCGAGTCCTGTTCGGGGAGCCATTTCACTGGTCCAGTATTTAATTGAGTGACTAAATAATTTTGCATGGATTTGTACGAATACATAATGGAAGACGGAGTAGAGACATATCACTACTACTATTCTTATGAAGAAAAACCAGATGTTGTTATTTCAAACTTTATGAAAGGAACAACCGAAAGTAACATTTCGATAGTGGATGTATTCCCAGAGCCAAATATAATTTCAATCAAACTAGCAGAACCATTACAAATTAATACAGTATCAAAAATTCCGATGTTTTTACCAGAAGGGTTTTCAGTTACAATTCACACAATGTTCCGAGTATTATTTGAATATATTTCAAGTGAGTAAAGATTATGCCTCTGTAGCTCAATTGGTAGAGCAACTGATTTGTAATCAGTAGGTTGTAGGTTCAAGTCCTATCAGAGGCTCCACTTTTTAAAACTCACGCCTACCTATCTCTGAGGGTGTTTTCTAACGGAGGTGTGAGAATGAATAAAGTATTTTTAATTTTGGCCACGCTATTGATGGCCTGTGGGCCAGCTGAGTTAATAACCAGCGAGGAACCACCACCCGCTCCAGATCCACACGCTGAAACAATCGGGTTTATCGAAACTGAAGAGTGCGGATGGGCAATTGGCGATGCAGCCTGTGACTTTCAACTGTTAGATCAAGATGAAAGTTATTGGAGAATGTCGGATTATTTGGGCGAAGTTGTCTTAATAGACTTATCCGCAATGTGGTGCGGCCCATGTAACGCAGCCGCAATGACAACACAGACAATTCAAGAACAATATGAAGATCAGGGGTTTCAATATGTTACAATCCTTATTGCTGATTTACAAAATGAAGCTGTTGAAATTGAAGATGTAAGTCTCTGGGTAAATTCATACGGAATGACAACTGCCCCGGTACTTCAAGGAAATAGAGACTTGTTGCAAACAGCCGCTACACCTCATGGTTTTCCAGTACAAAGTTGGCCAACATTTATACTGGTCGACCGTTCTGGTATGGTTGTTTTTGGCCTACGAGGATATAGCCAAGAGTGGTTAATTCAAGAAATTGAAACAAATCTATAAAAGAATGTGATACCTTGAAAAAGTGGATAATCCACAAATTCACTATATATTAGTAGACAGTCAGGAGTGATTCTCTAACTGATGAGAAAAAAGAATTATATTGTAGATACTAGCGTGTATCTCACCAATGCCGAGGCAGTTTTTGATTTCGGACGACATGACATCATCGTACCTTTTAAAGTATTAGAAGAAGTCGACAAACATAAAAAAAGACAAGATCCGGTTGGCTCTCAAGCGCGTAAGTTTATTCGAATTTTAGATCAACTTCGTGAGAAAGGCTCTCTTGAGAAAGGGGTTCGTATTGATAAGGGCTTGGGCCTGTTATATACTCGCGGCCGCGGCTCAACAGACACATCTCTGCTACACCCGGATCTCGATCCTTCAGTGCCGGATCATGTGATTATTTCTACTGCACTTACTGTAGCATCAGAAGACTCTTCACGGAAAACTATACTTGTTTCTCGTGACATTAACATGCGAGTTATTTGTGATGCTATTGGAATGCCAGCAGAAGATTATGTTGCAACCAAAGCGGTACAGGAACTAGAGCAGTTATATGCAGGTTTTGAAACTTATCTTGTAGATGATCAAACGGTAGATCAATTTTATGCCGGTGACGAAGTATTTGTAGAGGACGAAGACTCAAAAAGGTTTTTTCCGAACCAATACTTGATGCTAGTTTCGAATGCTAATGAGAAAAAGTCCGCTCTTGCAAGATTTGTTTCTGAAAATACTCCTTTAAAAAAGTTGGTTCACGACAAACTACCTCTTTGGGGGGTCAGTGCCAGAAACAAGGAGCAGGCCTTCGGTATTGATTTGCTGATGGATCCCAGTGTCGAAGTTGTGTCCTTGATTGGCAAAGCCGGCTCCGGCAAAACGCTCTGTGCGCTCGCTGCAGGCCTTGAACAAGTTCTAGGGTCTGGTCTTCCTGCCAAGAGCACCCGAAGCCGCCACAACGCGCCTGAGCAGCGCTATACACGCATGATTGTCTCACGGCCTATCATGCCAATGGGGAGGGACATTGGATTCCTTCCGGGCACGATGGAAGAAAAAATGCATCCATGGTTAATGCCGATTCAAGATAACCTACAATTTCTTGTAGGAAATGATAGAATTATGTTAGAACAATACATGGAAAAGGGAATGATTGAAATTGAAGCACTGACTTATATTAGAGGTCGTTCAATTTCAAATGCGTACATAATTATTGATGAGGCGCAGAATTTAACTGCGCACGAAATCAAAACTATTATCACGCGTGCTGGTGAAGGCACAAAAATCGTTCTAACAGGCGATATTGAACAGATTGATAATGCATATACAGATGAGACTTCTAACGGTCTTGCATATGCAATCGAAAAGTTTAAGTTTTATGATCTGTCAGGTCATATCACGCTTCGAAAGGGAGAGCGCTCAAAAGTTGCAACACTAGCCGCGAAAATTCTATAAGGATTAGGCCGGTGGAAATTAGAATCGCCTTTTACAAGGGAAAAGGCAATTGGAAAAATAAGGTAATTCGGTGGTGGACGAAAAGTCCGTACAGCCATGCAGAGCTAGTATTGCCAGATGAGATTACCTGGGTGAGTATTTCACCATTCCTTACTTCTACCGTGTCAGCAAGATCTGTTTATCAAGTTAAAAATTTAGAAGATTGGGACTTTTTAGATTTTGAATTAAGTTGGAGAGGCCCTGTTCAAGAATACCAAATTGAACAATTACATCATTTTATACAAGAAACAAATGGAGCAAAATACGACTGGCTAGGAATGATACTATCTCAAATGCTCCCTTACCTAATAAAACATAGAGATAAGTGGTACTGCTCTGAGTGGATTGCACACGCGCTAGTAAAAGCCAGAGTCGTTAAATGGGACAAACTGCCAATCTACAAAACACCTAATTTGTCGCCCGGCAAGCTGTACGATCTACTAAAAGACTACAAACCAGACTACAAATAGATTATACTTAAAATAAATCTCTTGACTTTTAGTTCAAGTATGTTATATTAAACAATAAGGAATAATAATGACAATTCATCAAAACATGTTTGACAACGCACAAAAAGAAAAAATTGATGCTGCTTTTGAAAATGAGCAGCCATGGCCTGAAGGTCCTTTAAAAGACCTTCTTTTGGAATATGTTGGTACAAAGAAAGAAACAGAAGAAGTAACTGTTGAAATGATTGTTGAGCAGCTAGCCGAAGAGTTTCCTGAGTTTTTGATGGTAGTAGCAGAAGAAAATTGGATCAGAGGATACCAACAGGCAATCCATGATGTTGACCAGGGACAAAAAATGTTAGCTGAGCAAGCTAAAGAAAACAAAGCGTGTTTGAATGAAGGATGAAAATACTGCTAATGGTTTAGTTGGTTACATTAAGAAAACTCTAGAAGAGTCAGCTAAGACCCGAAGAGAATATAGCCTATACGGTACATCGTATGTGTATGTACAGGATTTTTTGCCTGATAACGTAAACGTGGTTGATGTGCTACAAACGATAGAAGACATTGTCCCGGGCCACATGGTAAAAGAAGTGGACACTATTTTTATTGGAGATTACCAACATCTAAAAGATAAAGCCGTCACAGCCATGTATGATTCAGGCGCGATTTATATTTCTAATGAACAAAAAAGCAATGATGATATGGTTGACGATTTAGTGCATGAGATTGCTCATTCATTGGAGCAGCCATACGGGTATGCTATTTATTCTGATGGTGTAGTAGAAAAAGAATTCTTAGGCAAGCGAATGAAAATGTATGAATTGCTTTCTGCTTACAACTTCGTATCACAAAATAGCAAATCTGCATTTATGCAGGTAGAATATGATCATTATTTTGATGAGTTGTTGTATAAAAAAATTGGGTACGAGAGACTAGCCCAATTACTCGTAGGTGTCTATACTACACCATATGCAGCGACCTCGCTGCGCGAATATTTTGCCACAGGATTTGAAGATTATTTTCTTCATGATGGGGAATATCTTAAAAAAATTAGTCCAAGATTGTTTAATAAGATTGACAAATTAGTAAAAGGAGTGTATGATGGATAATAATGTTGTTACAATTGAATTTAATGAATCCAACAATGTCGCGGTTCTACAGGTGTCGTTGAAAGAATATAACCCGAGAGAAGATGTCCCAAAAGCTACATTTGGGATTAACGATGCAATTGCTGCAGCGCGCCAAAAGTACGGACAAAAACTTGCAGAGCCGCTTGTGGCCCTAGAGTCCACAACGCTAGACAATAGGCCGCAGCCCGGGCGAAGAAACTTGTTTGGAACGTTTAGGTTTGAAATGAAGCCTAGGACCGTAAAGCAACGAAGAACATCAAAGACTACAAGAAGTAGAAAAACCAAGAACAACACAACGGAATAGAATCAATATGAAGCCACATATTTCATTTAGTGAACTCAAAGATTGGAATACATGCGCATTTTATCACAAGCTTGTGCATCATGATAAACTAAAAGGTTTTGTTGGTAACGAGTACACTGCTTTTGGAAGCGCTATTCATACTATTTGTGAAAAAAAGCTGCTTTCAACAGTCACTATTCCTGAAGAAGAGTTGTTCATTATGGAAGTCGAGAAGGAAGTAGAAAAGCTTCTTTCAGATTCCGTACAGGTAAATGACAAGTTGATTTTTGATCTAAAGCGGCAAGGCACAAAGATTCTTCCGCAGATTGAGCCGGCCTTAAAGGAGTATTTTCCAGATGGATATGAAATTCTTACAACTGAAGAAGAGCTTATGGTTCCGATTGAAGGAAGCCCCAAAAAATTTAAAGGATTTATTGATGTTGTACTTCGGACCCCCGATGGCAAAATTCACGTTATTGACTGGAAATCCTGCTCTTGGGGATGGGATGCTCGTAAGCGCGCTGATCCTATGGTTGTATATCAGCTAATTTTTTACAAGCACTTTTACGCGTTAAAGCATGGACTTGATCCTGCAAATATTGAAACGCACTTTGCACTTCTAAAGCGCACCGCTAAAGAAAAGAATGTCGAATTCTTTAGAGTAACTTCTGGCCCAAAAAGAACAGAAAATGCTCTAAAACTTTTACAAAAAGCTTTGTATAATATTACAAATTCTCGATTTATCAAGAATAAGAGTTCATGTTCGCGCTGTGCTTTTAAAAATACTGAGCACTGTCCGTGATAAAGGAGTAACAAAACGTGACAAAAAAGACAATTCTGACAATGTCAGATCACCCGCTTAGCCCTAGTGGAGTAGGGACGCAGACAAATTATGTACTGCAAGCGTTGTTGGAAACTGGCCGCTATCGAGTAATTTCACTCGGAGGCGCTATCAAGCACAATGACTATACTCCACAAAAGATTGAACCATACGCAGATGATTGGGTGGTTTTTCCGATTGATGGATATGGAAATCCTGAGATCCTAAGATCAATTCTTAGAACTGAGCGCCCTGATCTAGTATGGTTCATGACAGACCCGCGATTTTATCAGTGGCTATGGGAAATGGAAGACGAAGTTCGCTCTCTATGTCCTATGTTATACTATCATGTATGGGATAACTACCCTTATCCAAAGTTTAACAAGGTGTGGTACGAATCCAATGATGTGATTGCTTCTATTTCAAAAGTAACTCACGATATTGTGCAAACCGTTGCGCCTAGTGTAGATGCACATTATGTACCTCATGCAGTAGCCGAACAAATTTTTAAGCCACTACCGCCAGAGCAAGTGGCCACATACGCAGAAACTGTTTTGCGCGCGGGTGATGTTTGGCAAGATAAGTTAACGTTTTTCTGGAACAACCGTAATGCTCGTCGCAAGCAAAGCGGTTCACTTATTTGTTGGTTTAAAGAATTTTTAGATATTGTCGGACACGACAAGGCAAGGTTGATTATGCACACGGATCCAAAAGATCCTAATGGTCAAGATCTAAATGCAATCTTAAACAACTTAGGTCTCGTAAATGGAGAGGTCTACTTGTCAGTAGCAAAGGTTCCGCCTGAGCAGATGGCGCTTTATTATAATATGGCAGACTGCACCATCAATATCTCAGATGCTGAAGGGTTCGGCTTGGCAACTCTTGAATCATTGTCTTGCGGAACCCCAATCATCGTAAATATGACTGGCGGCCTACAGGAACAGGTAACAGATGGTGAAAACTGGTTTGGAATCGGTCTAGAGCCAACAAGTAAGTCAATTATTGGTTCACAACAGGTGCCTTACATCTATGAAGATCGTCTTGATGCTGCATCAGTGGTAGGCGCTCTAAAGAAGATGTATGATATGACACCCGAAGAGCGCGCCATGTTAGGTCTTCAAGGAAGAAGCCATGTATCGACAAACTACGGGTTTTCTGCTTTTAAAAAGCAATGGGTCGACTTAGTAGATCAAACAGTTGAAAAGTACGGCTCATGGGATACACGAAAAGGCTACCAGTCTTGGGACTTTATGGAGATTAAATAATGAAAAAGAAAGTATTACTTAGAGGGCCGATTCTTACACGGAGCGGCTATGGCGAACAAGCAAGATTTGCATATAGGGCCCTAAAAAGTCAGCCTGATAAATTTGATGTATTTGTTGTCCCCACTGGTTGGGGAAAAACCGGATGGATTGTAGATGACTCACCTGAGAGAGAGGAATTGGATAAGAATATTATCTCTACTTCTGAACATATTAAGCATTGCAATACAGTCGGAACGAACCCGTTCGACATCGCTATTCAGGTCACAATTCCTCAAGAGTGGGAAAAGCTAGCATCGGTAAATATTGGTTTCACTGCAGGAACAGAGACCACACACATCTCACTTCCGTGGATGCAAAAAGCAAATGAAATCGACCGCATCATTGCAGTTTCAGAACACACAAAGTCTGGTTTTGTAAATACGGTGTACACCGGTCAAAATGAGTTTGGCCAGGAAGTTCAAGTCAACTGCACTACTCCCGTAGATGTTGTAAACTTTCCAGCTAAGACGGAGACTTCTCCTACACCTATTGAGCTAGATGTTGACACAGAATTTAACTTCTTATCAGTAGTTCAGTGGGGTCCTCGCAAAAATCTTGAAAATACAATTCTTGGATTTATCGAAGAGTTTAGAGACGATGAAAATGTAGGCTTGGTTGTTAAGGCTAACTTCATGAGGAATTCATTGGTTGACCGAAATCTCTGTGAAACGAGACTAAAAAAGCTTAAAGAGTCTGCTGGTGAACACAAATGTAAAATTTATTTGCTTCACGGAAACATGACAGACGAAGAAATGCTTGGCCTTTATACCAATAAGAATATTCATGCGTTTATTAATATTGCTCATGGAGAAGGGTTTGGGCTACCTATCTTTGAAGCAGCTTATAGCGGATTGCCAATTATTGCACCAAACTGGGGTGGCCAAAAGGACTTCTTGAATGCAAGAGTCACACGAACCTCAAAGCTAAGATCAGGCAAAAAGAAGTCTAAGACAAAGCATAAGTTTTTAGCAACAGATGTCGAATACAGAATTGCACCAATTCAAAAAGAAGCAGTATGGGAAAACGTGCTTATTGAACAGTCAATGTGGTGCTACCCTGTCGCGACATCCTACAGAAAGGCTATGCGTACTGTTTTTAAGAACTATGACCGAGCCATTGGCAAGTCAAAAACTCTAAAGGAAATTATCACCACAGAGTTCTCAGAACGCAAGCAAAATGAAAAGTTTGTTAACTCAGTTCTGGAAGCTGCAGCAATTAGTGGCAATGTAGCAACTCCTGGCCTGACAGATCAGGTTGTTACCCTATGACAAAGAAGATTCTTTATCAAGGCCAGCTAGGAGACCCATCTGGCTATGCTGTTGCCGGACGCGGCTACTTGAAATGCCTTTCGGATTATATTGATACGTTAGAAGAGCAGGTTGATTTAAAGCTGTTGTCCATTAGTGCAGATCAAGCTAGCTCTTTAACAGAAGAAGAGGCTAAGTTTCTTAACCGTTTTACTTTTTCTACTCAAGAAGAATATGATAAATGGGTATCTGATGGAAATTACCATTATGCGTTTCATCACCCTCCGACGTATGCGGTAAAGATTCCATCAACACGGCCTGCCTCGGCAAAGTCACTTACAACAACTTGCTTGACAGTGTGGGAAACGGATTCTGTTCCAAACATCTGGGGTGATATTTTAGAACATCTAGACGTTGATAAGGTCATTGTTCCTTGTGAGTGGAATAAGGAGACGTTTGATTCGTTCTTCGCGTCTAGAGAGGCAGAGACCCCAGTACAAGTGGTACCACACTTGATTAATGAGACATTTATCGAAAATGACAAAATTGCGGAGGTTGCGGATGTCATTAAGGAAGATGAGTTCACCGTATTAACAGTAGGCCAGTGGACAGACAGAAAGGCACTACAAAATGTTATTAAGTCTTTTTACATGGAGTTTAAAGAAACCCCGGAAGCAACTTTGATTGTTAAGACATACGGCAATATTCAGGACACCCGCGCCGAGTATCAAGAGTATCAAAAAAATGAAATGCTAAGAGAGATCAAGAAGATCAAAAATTCTATGCTTACAGAGGATATGAATACTCCAAAATGTAAGCTGCATTTCTTGTATGGGCTTTTTCCAAAAGAGCAGATGAATTATCTTTATAAAGAAAGCAACCTATTTGCTCTTCTAAGTAGGGCCGAGGGTTTTGGATTACCAATCGCAGAAGCACTTGCAAACGAAACACCAGTGCTGGTACACAACCAGGGAGGTCACGTCGGGTTTACAGATTTTGAGTCTAATTTTATAGTAAACTGCTACAAGACTCCTTCTTACTGCACGGTGTTTCCTCTTGTATACACTTGTGACAGCAACTGGTTTGAAACAGACTATCACTCTGCTAGAGAACAGTTTAGGAATGCTTTCGACGCATGGAAAGATGGGACTCTTTCCTCTCGTGCTACTACGGCCAAAAATTGCATGTTTGAAGTTACAGCAGATAGCGTAAAGCTAGGAAAGCTTATCTACGACACAATTGTTCAGGAGCAGTAAATGCTGCAGCAAACGAGAAGCATCAGGACGTCCCTGAATGATATGCAGGACTATAAGCAAAAGATTGATTTTTTGCACAACTGTTATCATCAAAAAGATTGCTTTCTGTTGGCTCCTGGCCCATCTTTGGGCCATGTAGACCCTAAGCAAGTCAAAGAGAAGGTAGAGGAGCGGAGAGCTGCCGTATTCACTGTAAAGCAGGCATACTTAGAATACAAGAGCATGGCTGACTTTCATTTCATCAATGATTGTAATCTGCCAATGATTAACGGATATCCGGGCTATATGTACAGCGCTAAGCGTGGTCCCGTCGTGATTGCGTCTAGTGGATACACTGAAGAACATGCCCGCACAAGGTTTGCACCCGCACAACACTGGGACGTGTTTTGTAGGGTTCTAGATCCATTGGTATATCCAAACAATAACCTTGGGCGACTTTGTGAGAATTATGAGTTTGAGCGCGGCACATTCGACAAGATGATCGAAAGACCGTGTGGGCCAAGCATCACAATGGAAACCGTTATCTATATGGCGGTTCATTGTGGGATCAAAAACATCTATGCAATTGGATGGGATTCTGGCTCAAAAGTTGGAGAGCACTTCTACGAAGGTGAAACCCATTTGACAAGTAATCGTAATTTTGAATACGAAATGGTACAAAAAGGCTCTGGGCCATTGTATAATTGGCTTAAGCAAAGAAATATTAACCTTCGCTTGGTTAGCAAAGTAAGTGCACTAAGCGATGAAATACCTCGCATCAAATTAAAGGATATCTAATGTCTACATATATTATTGCTGAAATTGGAATTAATCACAATGGCTCACTCGACATCGCAAAGCGACTTATCGATATTGCCGCTGTTGCTGGTTGCGATGCTGTAAAGTTTCAAAAGAGAAACCCAGACGTTTGTGTGCCGGAACATCAAAAGCACACCATGAGAGATACACCATGGGGCAGAATGACTTATCTTGATTACAAGTATCGTGTCGAGTTTGGCAAAGAAGAGTATGATGAGATTGATGCATATTGCCGTGATAAGGGAATTGCTTGGTCTGCTTCTCCTTGGGATATGGATAGTCTAGAGTTTTTAGGTCAATACGATTTGCCCTTTATTAAGGTGCCGTCTGCAATGATTACAAATGAAGAGTTGATGCGAGGTTGTGCGCGAACAGGAATGAAGGTGATTTTCTCAGCAGGAATGTCGACGCTTGATGAAACTGATCAGGCCGTCGAGTGGATGCGACAAGAAGGGGCAGAGTTTGCCCTACTGCACTGCAATTCAACATACCCAGCGCCACTAGAAGATTTGAATTTGCGATGTATTCAAACTCTTCGTGAACGTTATGATTGCGAAGTTGGATACAGTGGCCACGAGTTTCGACTGGGCACTACTGTAGCCAGTGTATATCTTGGTGCGAGCATTCTTGAAAGGCACATTACATTAGACCGAACAATGTGGGGTTCTGACCATTTAGCGTCTGTAGAGCCGCAGGGGCTGATTAAGCTTGTAAAGGGTGTTAGGGAGCTAGAGGTGGCTCTTGGTGACGGCGTAAAGCGAGTTACTGAAGGTGAACTGCCAGTTCGAAAGAAGTTAAGAGGTGACTAGATTGCAAGAGTGTTTTGTCCATCATAGAGCGACAGTCCCGTTTCCACAGTGGGTGGTGCGGGATGCATCTTTATTGTTTAAAGGCTTTTGCCCAAATGCTGTGGTGAATGAA
>CEUT01025410.1_pt1 | contig 16170 bp, 18 predicted proteins | sample 531401 | NCBI WGS metagenome assembly CEUT01 (sample SAMEA2622821, study PRJEB7988) | marine metagenome | biome: marine biome (ENVO:00000447); feature: surface water layer (ENVO:00002042); material: "saline water (ENVO:00002010), including plankton (ENVO:xxxxxxxx)" | depth 5 m | reverse complement strand
ACTACAAAATCATTCGTTGGGATTGACCCCAACTCCACAAATCATCCAAACTATGAAAGACAAGTTGAGTTCTATAAAAAACATCAAACATTCTTCGAAGAAGAAAAAGAGGTAGAGTTAATCTGTAGTCCAGCTGAGGATGTGGATTACACAAAATACAAAGATTATTTCGACACGATATTTACATCACCACCTTATTTTGATGTCGAGAAGTATAGTGATGAGGATACACAGAGTTACAAAAGGTACACCACGATTGATAGTTGGAATGAAAACTTCCTACACAAAACAATCGGTAAATTGATACCGACACTAAGGAAAGATGGAATACTAGCGGTGAACATAGCTGATGTATATCACGAATCGGTCAAAGGTTATGTTGATATAACAAATGCTATGAATGATTTTATTAAGTCACAAGGGTTAAAGTACGAAGGTTGTATTGGTATGGAAATGACCAAGAGGTTCAATTCTGCAGGTGCTGGTAAAGGTGTGAGTGATTATTATTCTGAGGAACTGAAAGAAAAGGCCAAAGAAACCGAAGACATAGCCTTTGGAGAACCTATTTGGATATGGAAAAAGTATGAATAATGGTATATTTTTCTATAGTCCCTATAAAAACCTACATAATGACACATATGGAAAGGCTAGTGTAAGGTTAAATAAGGATATTAATATAACTTCTGAAGTTATAACCAACATTAATGATTTAAACAATCAAATTGAAAGTGATTTTCATGATTTTGATAAAGTTTTATTAGTATCCCATCAGTCATTTAATACTGGTGAAGTGAAGAAATTTGAAGATAATGTTCTTTTTTATGGTGCCATGACATTAAATAAAAATGTAATATTAGATTTTTTATCTTCTAAGGACATACCTGTTACACCTTATATTTATCAACCAAAAACTAAAGATGAAATTTTTGAAAAACTCGGTGACAGAGTTATTGTGAAACCTAATGAATATACTTCTCATAGAGGACACTTGGTTAAAGAGATATGGAAATCTTACGACAATTGTCCTGATAATTTGAATAGGTGGTTATTTACAAAATTTAGTGGTAAGTCTGATTTCCCAAGAGTTTTTAGGAGAGTTACTTGTCTGTTCGGAAAATCTATATTTTATTATGAGGCACATCATAATAAAAAACATAGTTGGTACAATAATTGTAATAGTGATGTTGTGAGTGGAAACACCAAAGATGCAACATTTGAAAAAATGAATTGTAAAAATACTATGAAAGTTGCAAAAAAGGTGTCTATCTTAATGAGTGAATACTTTGGGTGTGGTATGGTAGGATGTGATTTTATCGTGGATGATAAAGATGATGTGTTTTTATGCGAGGTTAATACTGGAACAGTATCGATAGGTAATGTGAATCGACTTGAGGAACTTGATGATAGAATTAGTTGTGGTAAGAGTATATATCAATCTTGTAAGAATGTATTAAATGTTATTTAAGTATTATAAAAAAAGTAAAAAATTTGATATAGATGGTGGTTACAATTACGACAATTTATATTCATCATTTCGATTACCAAAAGAATACAGAGATAGGAATATTTTATCTAATTTAAATATAGAATATAATGTGGTAGAATTAGGTGATACAATTATTTTTGATAGTTCACAATTTTATAATTTCTTTAAATATGAAGATGATAATATCATTTTGATATCAGATAATGTTAATTCTATATTGATGGAAATCAAAAGTTTTGAGGTGGATTATTTAAGTGTTTCCATAGTGATGACTTTCGGGCAAGTACCTCTGAATAGAACAATGTTTACTGATATAAAATCTTTTAGAGGAGATGTTTATTTTGAAATTGATATTCAAAAGAACACTTATGAGTTTAAGAAAAAATCAATCCAACCAAATTTTAGTTTATGGGACGAAGATTATTTTTTTGAATATTATAGTCAAAAATTAGAAAATATAGGAGACTACACTTTATTTTATAGTTCCAAAGGGACTGATTCTAATTTTTTAAAATATGTCAAACCTGATATCAAAATACATACTTTTTCTTATGAACACAAAGAAAAAAATTATTATCATTTATTCAAAACTTTGGATGGTATAGATATTCACAGTTTGAATTTCCCAAATGAATATCTAGCTTGGCGTAATGTTGATAAAAAAATTGTAACGGGTTTCGGTGGTGATGGAACTTTTGCTATAAAAAATTATGGTGATTATACAATTGAGGAGATGGTAAATAGTTCTGGAGTACGGAAAGAAGATTGTGATATAAGAGATTTAGAAATATTAGAAAATTTTATTGATGGATGTCAAACATTGTATGATGCAAGAGAGAAATGTGGACATGCATGTTCAGAGAATACTATACCTTGGTCATTTAAGAAATCTAATTCTATAGTATTCAATCCACTTTCGGATTCCATAGTAAGAGAAACATTTAAATACGAACCCCATGATTATGATAAAAGATTTTTAAATAAATTTGTTAATTTCAAAAAAGATGTGACACCATTTAATATGGATTATTGGGAAGATTTTTATTCTGAATCTATGGATGAAATAATCAATAAATATGTTTATGAAGAAAGTAATTGGAATGATAATATTTATAAACAGAATAACCAAATGAAATTTTTAGTAGAGTTATACTATAATAGTAAGGAACAATTGTTATGAATATATTAGTGGGTTCTAATAATCTAAAATCGACAGGTCTTGGAACATTCATCTATACCCAAGTAGTAGAATTAATTAGTCGTGGTCACGATGTGGATGTAATTACAAACCACAGAGGAAAAATTAGCCAACAACTTTCATCTAATATGATTGAATTGGATGAAATAAAAAATTCTTATGATTTAATGTTACTAAGTCAGAATGATATAACAAGTGAACTAATAAAAAGAAATGTATCTGGTCACAAAATATTTACTGTGATGGGTACAGCCTTTGATTGGAATGATATACCAAACGATGAAACTTTATCTTATGTTGATGATGTGGTTTCAATTTGTGGAGAGATTAAAGAACACATAAAAAAAGAAAGAGGAATCGATTCTATCGTTATCAATCAACCCATAGATTGTAATCGATTTTCACCAATAGATTTACCTCGATGGGGAAAAGGAAATATAAAAGTTATTTCAATAGTGAGAGGGTATGAATCAGAAATACTGATAAAGTCAGCATGTGAAATGATTGGTTATGAATACATGGGAACTCAAAAACCTGTAGAGTACGAATTTCATGATAATGATGAAGATAATGTTATATTCAAAGTTGAAGATAAGATACGAGAAGCAGATATAGTTGTGGGTTTAGGTCGGTGTGTATACGAAACCCTATCATGTGGTAGAAACGCTTTAGTCTTTGATGATAGAAATTATCAAGGCAATCTTGGTGATGGTATGGTTACACCAAGTAATATAGATGATTTGAATATTTATAACTTTAGTGGTAGATTTTCGAATAAATCTTTAAGAGTTGAGGATTTAGTCCGTGAGCTAAAAAAATATAATCCTGAGTATGGTAGTTTTTTTAGAGATTGGATTTTAGAAAATTGTAATGTAGTTGATACAATTGACCAATACTTATTTATGAGAAAATAATAGTTTATGAAAAAGGTTTTTGTAGCATTAGCGAATATTAAATTTATAGAACACTCCAAGAGTTTGTTCCATAGTGCCAAGATGGATGGTGAGTGGGAAGGTGATTTTGTTTTAATTGTTCCGATTGAAGACAAAGGTAAGTTTGATGAAAAAGAATTTACTGATAGGAATATCAAAATTTTCTTTGGTGAAACATTACCCGGTAATCCGAAACCACATTACTACAAGTATTATTTGTGGACAGAGTATTTTAAAAAATGGGATTGGATTTTTTATTGTGATATGGATGTTTTATTTTTCAACAAAATAGATTTCGATTTAAATGATAAGAAAAAAGATACTTTATATACTAATGATTGTAATGGAACATTACTCAACAAACAATTCGAACATAGACCTACAGAATTAGAAAAGTTTGATAATGAACGAAAAGAAAAGTCAAAGTGGATAAATGATAATTATTCGAAACTACCATCTTTCCAAAGTTGTTTTATGTTATTCAATAAGGATTTGATAAAGGATAATACATTTAGTAACTTAGTAAAATTACACAATGAATATTATGTGTATTATAATTTGGTATTACACGGACTAACCGAAGAGCAATCTATTTTGAATGTGGAATTTATGGGTGAATGGGAAAAACTCGGAGATAAATTTGTGAATGTGTATTCAAGAGCAGATGAATTAGGGTGGAACCTTGAAAAAATGGACGCATCGTTTGAAGATAAAAGAGATTATAAATCAGAGGGAGTAATAGCACTTCATTTTTATCAATTTTTTCAACCTTGGTCTAAACATAATTCAATATTTTACCCAATATGGAGAAAATATCATGATGAATTCTAAAGAAAAAAATGGGGAATATATTAAGTTTGAAGATGATGGGACTATTGTTGCTATAGATTGGTACACCAAAGGAAATCACGATTGTAGTTTGAGTGTGGAAGATGGGGAACACATTTACAAACACACTAATGGTAATATTTGGCAAAAATATAAAATTGTTGATGGTAAGGTAGATGGTGAATGGATTCTGAATCATGCATCAGGTGTGAGTAGTCTATATAGAAAATTTGAAATGGGTGTAAAAGTAGGGACTTGGACAGGCTACCATGATGATGGAACAGAGTGGATGGAAGAAAATTATGATAATGGTAAAAAAGAAGGGCCATATTTTAGGTGGAGATATGGTAGAATGCCTGAATGTGAAGGTCAGTATAAAGATGATAAAAAGGTGGGTCGGTGGAATTATTATTATGAAAGTGGTGTGAAGGAACTTGATGGAAGATATAAAAATGGTAAGAGGGTTGGAGTGTGGAATAGATATCATGACTCCTCGGGTCAAATTTTTTCAAAATCAAATTATAAGAATGGTTTAATAGAGGGAAAATATACTGAAATAAATGAACTTGGTAATACTTCAGTTAAAGGTCAATATGTAAATGGGGAGAAACATGGTAAATGGATTTCTCTAAATGATGATAAACAAAAAGAAGTTGAAACAAATTATAGGAATGGAAAGTTACACGGAAAGACAACATTTTACGATAAAAAAACTGAAAAAATTTCAAAAGAGATATACTATAAGGGTGGTCAAAAAATCAAAATCATCGGATACCACGAAGATAGTAGTCAAATTTTTAATGAGACAGAATGTAAAAATAATAAAAGACATGGAAAATACATGGAGTATTCTAAGAATGGTTTTATAGTCTGTAAAGGAAGTTTTGAGGATGGTAAAAAACAAGGGGAATGGGTTTTCTTAAGAGATGATGGTGGAGTACATCGTGCCGTTCATTATCATAAAGATAAGTTTCATGGTAATCTGATGAAATGGCATCCAAATAAAAAATTATGGCAGGAATTCAAATATAAGAATGGAGTGAAACATGGAGTCGCGTCAACTTTTCATTTAAATGGTATTAAGTCCACATTAGAAAAATGGGTTGATGGAACTAAAAATGGTAAATTTAAATCTTGGCATGATAATGGTAATCAAAAACAAGAATCAACATATGTAAGTGGTAGTTTACAAGGTAAACAAAAAAATTGGTATGTATGTGGTAAAATAGAAAATGAGATTCAATTTAAGAATAGTCAATTGGATGGACAATTCAAGGAACATTTTTCAAACGGAGTAAAAAGAAGTTTTGGTAAAATGGAACACGATAAAATGCAAGGTGAATGGACATTTTGGTATCATAATGGTGAGAAAGAGTGTACTATAGTATGTCAAGATGGAGAATTGGTTGAAGGAAAAGTGTGGCACGATAATGGAGAACTCAAGGGTCGAACATGAAATACAAAAAAGTTCCACATAATGACAATGTAATAGAAATTGATGGAGAAATTGTTTTATCCTTTGATAGTCGATATAAAGATTATCTCGATTGGAAAGAAAAAAATCCTCAGCTAGAAGAAAAATTAATTGATGAAAGAGACGAACAAATGCGTATCGATTTCTTATTTAATAATTCACCTCATGTTGAACTTAATGAGAATGGAAATAAACATGGTAAATGTTCCTTCTATCATGAAAATGGTAATTTATCTTGGGAAGGATATTATCACGATGGTGTAATTGATGGTGAACTAAAACAATATGAAGAATCAGGTTTGATATTATCAATCGAAAATTTTAAAGATGGTGTCCTAAATGGTAAATTTGAATACTATAGAAATGGTAGATTAAGAGAACGAGGCACTATGTTGGATAGTAAAAAACATGGTGAGGTCAGAGCTTATTGGATTAATAAAAATCTGAAACGAATAGAAAATTTTCAAAATGGTATCGCTCATGGTGAGTTATTAGAATATTACATTGGTGGTGAACTGATGAGTAAGGGTTTGAATGTCTTGGGTTTACCAAAAGGCACTTGGGAATGGTATTATCAAAATTCAAAGACACAGAAAGAGGTGGAGTATGGAGATGATGGAATAAGGGTTTTGACTACGGAGTGGAATGAAGAAGGTGTGAAAACCTATGAGCAGGAATGGATGGGACATCTACAACATGGTAAATGTAGATTTTGGAATGATAAAGGAAAACTAATCAAAAACCAAACATATGATAAAGGTGAGTTAGATGGGAAAAGATTAGATTATTATATAAATGGTGAGGTCAGAACCGAAATGACATATAAAAAGGGTAAATTACATGGAAAGTTTACAGATTATTACTTTAATGGTGAAAAAAGGTCTGAGGGTATGATGAAATTTGGTGCTATGAATGGTGGTTGGAGTTTTTGGTATCAAAATGGAAAAAAAGAGTTAGATGTAAACTTAGAATTCGGAATGATAAAGGGGGCATCAAGATTATATCACGAAAATGGAACTCTAAAAGACAAAATTAAGGTTTTGTATTAGATGAAATGTTATGTAATATATTTACCGAAACTGAAACTTAGTGTCGATTCTGCGTTGAATGTACAAAAAATTGCAAAAGATGTCGGTGGTGTTGATGTAGAACTATGGGAAGGTGTTGATAAATTTTCATCTGAAGATTATCTTCATAAATATGACTACATGCCAGATATAGATAGGTTTACCGCGTTTAGTGATTTTGAATCAGCACTTGGTTGTTTTTTCTCACACCACTCATTATGGGAAGAATCAATTAGGATAAATGAGAGAATAATGATTTTGGAACATGATGCTATATTTTTCAAGAAATTTATAGATTGTAAGTTTGAGGGAGTTTTGAATATTGGTAGTCCACTATGGGGAACAAGAGATTGGAGTGATTCCAAAAATGGATTACATGAAAGAAATTGTATGGAACACCATGACCTATGGGATATACATAACGATAAGTTTTGTCAGTGTAATACATCATATTTATATGGAGCTCATGCCTATATTGTAACACCCAAAGTTTCAAAAATGATGCTCGAAAAGGCGGAAATAGAGATTACACCCGCGGATACATTTATCGAGTCCCATGAGGAATCAAGTCTTCGTTTGCCAGTTGCAGATTTCCTACCTCACTGTGTCAAACAAAAATCATCATTTTCTTTAGTACAAAGGGCATCTGAGGTTCACTGGTGGTGGGATAAAAGGGATACATATCCTCATGAAGAACTAGCTTGGAAGGAATATGGAAATGAGTAAATTTTCAAAAATCCCTCATCGAAGTGTTTTTAAATATTTAGAGTTAGAAACGATATCAACCTGTAATAGAAAATGTCCAACTTGTTTAAGGGAAAGCTATCCAAATAAAGAAAAACAAATACACAAAGGTAGATTTCCAAATACTTCAACGATTGGTCAAGGTATAAAAATGAAAGATGAGTTATTTTATGATATCATCGAGCAATCCTTACAGATGGGATTTAATGGAACGATTAACTTACAACATTATAATGAACCTTTATTAGATGACAGACTTGTGGATTTTGCAAAACACATCAAAGGTAAAAAACAAATTGTTGGCCCTTTGTTACTTTGTTCAAATTTTGATTTATTGACGGAAGAAGTTGCAAAGAATATGGATGGTGTTTTTGATATTATACAAGTTGCACTATATATGACAAGAGAAAAACAAAAGAAAAGGGAAATGTGGATTGATTCCTTATTTGATAAAACAAAAATTATTTACACAAAGGGAGTTCATGTTCCGTTTCATTATAATAACATATGGAATCAATTTGAACTTGTTATAAAACACTCTATGAATACTTGTTGGAGTTATAACGCACATCTATATATTGCCTATGATGGAACTATCTTAAATTGTTGTGAAGATTATGGTGGTAATTTTGAACTTGGAAATGTCAATAAAATGTCAATAGATGAAGTTTGGAATGGTGAGAAGTATAAGAAATTAGTAAAAGATTTATCTGTTTCGGGCGGTAGATGGAAATATGATTATTGTAGTGAATGTCCCAAAACAGGTCAAGGTGCAAATGATATTGATGGTCTAATAGATTATGGATTTGGATTATCTTCATTCGCAGATGTAAAATTATATTAGGAGAAAAAAATGATTAGTTTTATTATACCGTTTATGACGGTAGAAAAAGATAAGTTTTTAAATTTAAACGAAGGATTTGAATATTCAGATTCTTCACAGGTTGTATTTTCAACCATAAAGGCGATAAAAAATATAAATGGACTTTCATGTGATAAAGAAATTATATTAGTAGATAACAGTCATACATGGCCGGAAATCGAATTACCAAATGTAAAAGTGGTAAAGGGATGGCAAGCTTTACCACTTGAAGAATTAGAAAAAATACCTGAATTCATGAATCATAGAGATATACAACTGAGTTTAGATAATTTTGGAAATGACACGATGTGGGCTTCCATGGCGTTCCACTTAGGAATTCAAGAATCAAAAGGTGAGTATGTAGTCTTACAACACAATGATGTATTCTATCATAGAGATTGTTTGGATGAAATGATAAAAGAAATTGAAGAAAAAGATTTACAATACATTTCAGTTGATAATAAAAAAATATCAATCCCTACTTACTTGGTTCATAAAAAAATCTTGGATAAATTTATTAAGAAATATAAAAATCAAAAGATAATAGTAAAACCACACAAGGGTGGTTATGTTCAAACAAGAGAAGTTGGTTTCGCTGATGCCTATTTTTTTCTAAGTAAGAGAAAATTCTTTGATAATTATAATGTAGATTGGAACTATGGTGATACAAATCATGGTGCTACAATTTATTGTCTCAATAATGAATTAAAATATTCACACTTAGGTCCTTTTTATGATAATCCAAATTGGGAGACAGACCATAAACTTCATACATATTTTTACAAAGGTGAACCATTTCTAAGTCACTTAAAAGGTGGATTCTCAGAAAATAAAATGACATCAAAACTTTTTCAGTCCGAAATAACACATTATTTGGAAGAACTTGAGAATGTCCAAATATAAGAAAATACCAAACAACGATAATGCTATTGAAATAGATGGTAAAGTCGTTTTATCATTTGATTCTCGGTATGGTGAATATTTGAAATGGAGAGAAAAAAATCCAAAATTAGAATTGGAACTGATAAAGGATTTAAATGATGAATTAAATAGGTTGAAATTATATAATAATGGTGCACCTCATAATGTTGGGGGATTTCAAATATGGTATAATAAAAAAGGAATTAAGGTTTTAAAAACACAAATAAGTGGTGATGAAAAAGATGGTTCAGAATTTTCATATTATGACGATGGTCAATTAAAATCCAAATCAAATTACATAAAAAATAAACTCAATGGTTTTTCTAAATCATGGTATCAAAACGGAAATAAAGAATCACAAGGACAATATAAGGATGGAAAGAAGGAATCACTTTGGACATTTTGGTATGAAAATGGTAATAAGAAGTGGGAAGGCCATTTCAAGGATGATAATGTTGAGGGGGAACTAATTCAATTTTTTGATGATGGTAAAATAAAATCAAAAGAGAATTTTTCTAATGGAATTTTAAATGGAAAATATGAATATTTTGATGAGAGTAATCTTATACAAGTTGGTAATTTTAAATTAAAATACAAACATGGTAAGATTAAAAGTTATGATGGTAATGGTAAGTTATCATCAATAGAAAACTATAAACTTGGATTAAAAGAAGGTTTACAAAAGTACTTTGTTGATGGTAAAATATCACAAGAGGGTATTTGTGATAAAAATATTCGTGTTGGATTGTGGACTTGGTATCGACCAAACGGAAAGAGGTTAAAGGAAGAAGAATATATTAGTGAAAACTCATACAAGGTATCCGAGTGGCATGATGATGGTAGAGAAATTTCAGTTAAAAGATATGAGAATAATTTACAGAATGGAAAGAGTATTTATTATTACGATAATGGTAATAAATCATCTATGATGACATTTAAAAATGGGTTACTTCATGGAGATTATGTGGATTATTTTGTCAGCGGTAAAAAACGGGCTAAAGGTATCATGAATTGTGATAAAATGGATGGTAAGTGGATTTTTTGGTACAATAATGGAAATAAGGAATTGGAATGTAATTTTGATTTTGGAACGATGATAAATAATGCAAAGATTTATCATGATAACGGTTTACTAAAACAGAAAATAAATTTATAAGAGGTTATATGACAGAAAATACATTATGGGTTGAAAAACATAGACCCAAAACACTTGATACATATATTGGAAATGAACAATTAAAAAGTAAAGTTCAAGTTTATTTGGATAGTGGTGATTTACCACATCTTCTTTTATTCGGTAAGGCGGGAACGGGCAAGACTACATTAGCGAAGTTACTCGTAAATAACATAGATTGTGATTATCTATATATCAACGCTTCAGATGAGAATAATGTGGAGACTGTGAGAAGTAAGGTTAAGAACTTCGCCTCCACTATGGGTTTCAAAGATTACAAGGTTATAATATTAGACGAGTGTGATTACATTACACCGAACGCTCAAGCCGCCCTTCGTAATCTCATGGAGACATTTTCGAAACATTGTAGGTTTATCTTGACTTGTAATTTCGTTGAGAGGATAATCGACCCAATACAATCTCGGTGTCAATCCTTTCAAGTAATACCACCAAATAAGAATGATGTAGCCAAACATCTACATAATATCTTGACTCAAGAGAGTGTGAGTTACGAGAGGGAAGACTTGGGTATCTTGGTGAATAGTGGTTATCCTGATATTAGAAGGGTCATTAATGGTGCTCAAAGACAATCCATCGATGGTAAGTTAAGTATTGATAAACAGAGTATTGTGGAGAATGACTACAAGATGAAGTTGTTGGAAATACTGAAGACTCAAGATAAAAAGAACGGATTTAAAAATATCCGTCAGTTGATGGCTGATAGTAAGGTCACAGACTTCGCCGACTTATTTCGTCTTTTGTACGATGAGGTAGATAGTTATGGTAGTGGTAAGGTAGCCGATTGTATATTGATTATCGCTAAGTATGAGTTATCAGATAGTCAAGTGGTAGATAAAGAAATAAACGCGATGGCTATGTTGATAGAAATTTTAAGTGTTATAAAGTAAGGAGTTTAAATGTACTACGAAGCAACAGTTGTATTCATAGAGGAAATACAAACAAAAAATGGTGTTAAGGAAAAAAAAGTTCGTAAAACCTATTTGGTAGAATGTGATTCCATCACCGTAGCAGAAGCAAAGGTAAATGAGTTTGTAACAAATTCACCATTTATATTTGAGACTATATCGGCAAAACAATCTAAAATAGTGGATGTGATAATATAATGGAAAGACACTGGGGAGAAAAAAAGTCTCATAAGAAGGCTACATCGAGTAATTCAGAAAAACATATAACTGTTCAAGATAATAAAATTTACTATTATTCGGGTGTAAATAGGTCAAGTTGTTCTGAACTTAATAAGAAGATTGGAGAACTTGAAGGAAAATATCTTGGGACTGCTCAAAGTTTAGGTATTGACCCACCTACGATAAAACTTATGATAAATTCAGGTGGTGGTAGTGTGGTTAGTGGTATAGCATCTATGGATACGATATTGAGAACACAAGTTCCAATTCATACCTATGTGGATGGATTTGCAGCAAGTGCAGCAACATTCCTTTCTGTCGTGGGTAACTATAGATTCATGAGCAGAAACTCTTATATGTTGATACATCAATTATCAACCACATTTTGGGGTACATACGCAAACTTTGAAGATGAAAAGAAAAACTTAGATTTAATGATGAAGACTATCAAGAATGTGTACAAACAATATACCAAAGTTCCAACTAAAAAACTCGATGAAATACTCAAACATGATTTACTTTGGGATGCCAAAACCTGTAAGGAATATGGTTTAGTCGATGAAATTATATAATGATTCTATACACCATAGGAGATAGTTGGACATTTGGTGATGAATTAAAAAATCCTCAAAAAGAATCCTATCCCTACCTTTTATCTCAAAAGTTGAATTGTGAACTTGTAAATGACGCGGTGTGTGGAGGCCCTAATGATTGGATGTTTAGAAAAACAATTGAGTGGGTTTGTAGTCAAGACAATCTTGATGATGTGATAATAATCGTGGGATGGAGTTCAGTAAATCGTAGGGAAGAAAATTATAAAATTTATCACGGAGCATATCAAGATGATGAGATAGATAGTTTCATTTTCAGTAAGTTATCGAACACCGAATTAGAACATTATAAATCCGTATGTTATATGGTTTCTTTACAAGAGTTTTTAAAATCTAAAAAAGTAAAATATCTATTCTATCAGCCGTGGTATGATATAGTTAATTGTGAAAAAGAATTGTCTGAATTAAGAAAACAACAAGATAAAATGAAATGGTTATTTAAGGATGATGTCAGAAACCGATATGACAAAAGTTGTTATACTGATGAATTGACAATTGGTAAAATTATAGATAAAGTTGATTCAAAACATTTGGTCACTACACCAGCTTTAGATGTGAAAAGAATCATGAGCGGTGTGTATGGTCGTACCAATAGCGGATATCCAAAGATGCATCCAAATAATACAGACCATAAGTCAATTTGTAAAATGTTATTATTAAGATTAACTGAATTATATGGAAATACAATAAGGAGTAAAAATGGCAAAAAGAAAATTTAGACCTCAACCAGGTCAACAACCACAACCACAACAAGTTAAGGTCGATTTAAATCAAGCGGAAACTATGAAGTGTGAACACTGTGGTAATGTTGTTTTTATCAAGGGTACGGTACTCAAGAGATTATCTGCACTTGTAAGTCCAACTGGTCAAGAGGCAATTGTACCGATTGAAATATATAGTTGTGGTAGTTGTGGTGAAGTTCCTAAAAGCATGTTAAAGGATGTTGGGTTAGATTCACAACCTTCTATCGGCGTGTAAAATGTTAGAAAAATTATCTTTAGATATATCAAACTTTTTTGTTTCTCAAAAAATATTTAACGAAACAAATAATAATAGTGGTACTTTTGTTGCCTTTGATTATCATAATAATAAGTTGAGTCAAATTAATACTAATATAGATTTAGATGAAGAGGAAATGAATTTCGATTTTGATTCATTTGTAAAATTTATAGTAAGGAATGATTTCAACTTTGTATTGGCACTCAGAAGTTTAGATTTTTTAGAAAATCCATCTGAGAATTGGACAAATACATTAATCGATAGTTTAAAAAAACAAAATGTTGATTATGATGAGTTCAAAATAGGTAGATGGCCAACACCCATCCCAAAGTTCGATGTACATGATAAAATATTTATTCTAAGATATTGTTACAATGATACCAATCAGGTTGATAAGGGAGCCGCTAATAATACTTTATTTGGTGACTTGATGAAGAATAGTGATTATGAAGATTCTTATGAATTCAACAACTTTGAAGATGGTGCTGAGAAGATAAGAGTAATTACTATGGTAAGTGACATAGAGAATTTAGTCTTACATAATTCATTTATAAAATGAAAAAAGTATTATACTCAATAGGTGATAGCTGGACATTTGGGTATGATTTAGAAAATCCCAGCAAAGAGTGTTATCCATACCTTTTATCAAAAAAATTGGAATGTGAACTTGTTAATGAAGCACTGCCAGGTGGTAGTAATGATTGGATGTTCCGAAAATCAATCGAATGGATTAGTAAAAATGATTTATCAGAAGTAAAACTTTTTATAGTGGGTTGGTCTTTTGTAACAAGAAGAGAAGAAAATTTTACATTTTATCATGGTGGTGACCCTAAGTACGAAAGAATTAACTTCAAAAATGACAAAATTTCAAATCTTATTAGTGATAATTTATATAATAACAAATTAAGCACTATTAAGACATTCACTTACATTTATGCACTTCAAGAGATACTATCCAAAAAACAAGTAGATTACTTATTCTATTTTCCACTTGATGAAATATTAATCCAAGACGAGTGGTATGAAACTAATGTCAAATCCGAAGTTCATGATATTTATTTAAATATAGATAAAAGTCGTTGTATCGGGCCTAAGTTGAATAATGAAGTTATCATTACAGGTCTTGAACAAAGACATCCAAATAAGAAAGAATCCGAATGGATATCAGAACAATTATATAATTTTTTAAGGAAAAATCATGGATTTTAATATAGATTCAGTATTGAGATATAATACAAGTAGTTCTCTAAGTGATGTTGTATTCTTGGTCAAGTATAATTTCATAGATAGTAGTTCTTCATCTGTTGATGGGGTTGTAAATTATGAAAGAAAGGGTTATTCTCTTCAACTTGATTCAGTTGAGTCAAGTAATTTTACAGATTATGCAAGCTTGACTACGGGTTCATTTAAAGAATGGGTTCAATCTTCTCACGGAAATAATTGGGGTAGTTTTACTTCGAGTATCGATACTCAGTTGAGTTCATCAGTAGCAAGTAAAAGAGGTCAGAAACCTATAGAAATTATGTCTTGGGCATCAAACTCGATATCACTCGATTCAGTTGCACTCGAATCAGGTTATGTGGAGGAAGACTTTGATTGATTTTTACTTTGACCTGAATGGTTATCGTGAACATAAAATATCAAATAGTATAAAAAAAATAAAGGTTATTGACAGAGACAAATTACAATACGGAATAAATTTATTTCAAAAAGAATTAGATTGGCGACAAATGTGGTCAATAGATGACGCCGAAAAAAGATTGAACGATGGTTGGTGGTTTTATGTAATTGAAAAAAATAACAAATATGTTGGTTGGGCTTGGTTTGACACACCACAAAAAAAACTATGTAACTTATATGTACATAAGAAATACAGAAATGAGGGGTTTGGAAAAGAATTAGTTTATGCTAGATTAAATGAATGTAAGATAAAAAATATTAATAAAGTATGGATGGAAGTTAATAGGTGGAACACACCGATACAAAAGATAAATCAAGAACTTGGTTGGAAACCTAAAATACACTATACTTTTTGGACAAGTGGTTTTGATTCGACATATTTGATATGTAAAATGCTAATCGAAAATAAATTAATCCAACCGATTTACATTGACGATTCTATTAATCATGGTGGTTATCACTCGAACCCTCTATCAGTTCAAAGAGGTGATGATTCTTATCCAAGAAAATCCACCCACATAGAAAAAGATAGATTGGAATATTTGGAAAGAAGAATTTATGAGACAATACCTAATTCGAAAAATTTATTATTACCATATGTGATTATTGATAAACCAATAAAAGAAGATAATCACATAAGTAATATCATTAAAAAGTATAACGAATGGATACCTGAACCACTATTCAAAGATAAGAATGGTGAATCACACTGGTTAGAGGTTCAAGCAGACATACTAACAAGGTTTCAGAAAGAATTTGGTATGGAAGTGTTTTACTCAAATGACCATATTGATGGAGAGGTTTGGGAAGCCTTGGATGACGCGATAGAGGATGGAAAGTTGAATGTGGATAAGTTATCGGATGAGTACAAGGAGTTTGAAATATTTAGTGGGTTCAACCAACCTCTGAGAACCACTAATAAGGAAGAAATGTTAGAGGATGCAAAACAACTTGGATTTGATGAATTGTTATATTATACTTGGACTTGTTGGTATCCAAAAGATGATGAACCTTGTAATGAATGTAAAATGTGTAAGGAGAGAATAATA